>BNJU01002400.1_pt1 | contig 78382 bp, 140 predicted proteins | sample 8539281 | NCBI WGS metagenome assembly BNJU01 (sample SAMD00202456, study PRJDB9452) | human saliva metagenome | isolation source: human saliva | place: Japan
AAACAGTTTCAGTATTGCTTTCGCTTTAAATTTGCATAATGTTATTGTGCTTTGTTATTGTTACAAAATTGTTTTAGTAAAGCAAACAGTGAGGAGGTTATGATCGATATTCGGACATCGGCGCAAGCAGCCCATTGAATCAAGAAACTGACCTGACGCGAAGAACTTGGCCTCAAGAATAGAACTGATGTAGGCTCTCGTCACAGTTAGAGCAGTAACTCGCCATCCATTCAGAGCATTAGCAGATACTGCGGAGCTCGAAGTTGATATGTCGGGCGCTCTTTTTGCGGAAAGAGATATGAAGAAAAGATTGTCTTTATACGCGGCTGTGTCTCCGTTGATGAACAAAACTAGTACAGACAGCATGCTGATTGATTCCTAATGCGAAGAAGACGATGGAACCCACCATCCCACACAGCTTCAACCTTGGTGCCTGTTCAAAACAAATCTGTTCGCATCTGGCGGAAGAATTGATATGTATTGGCAGTAAGGACGTACGATTCTGCAAGAGGAGGACAGCAGGCGCTGCCGTACAGACGAGATGCATTATATCCAGGCACGTGGCGCACCACGCTAGGCGACCGGTAAACAATCAGTAGAAGCGTTTCGGGATTAGTATCGCCACCGACGTTCTGAGGGACAGAAACTAGACATGGCGCAAACGATTGACTGAAGATATGCAGAAAACTTTGAATAACCAAGTCAGCGAAGGGAATCCTCATTAGAGGTGAGGAAAATGAGTTTGTGATGTTAGCTTGGACCATCTGGTCTGTCGTAAGACAACGTCTTTACGTATTATTGTGGTTTTATTGAACCAACAGAAGGTCGATGTCATTATGGATGGTGGAGGATATTGCTCGCATTCCTGCATACAAGCGTGATGTAAAGAAACAGGTTCCCAGCATTATGCATTGTTCCACACTTAGATGTGGGCGCGACAAGGCTTGCGTTTATGGTCGAAGATTGCTAGCTGCCAGGACATCATCGACCATGCAGTGCATGTCGCATGATTCTGTTGGTTCGAGGGCTTTGAAACGACGGATGTCACAATGAGCCTGTCAGGCGGACAACAGCAAAGGTAGAAAGCGATTGCACGTGCAGCTTGGCAATGAAACCAAAGGTTCTTACGTTATTAGATGAGTCCTTTGAGTGCGAGCATAAAGAAATCTACGTAAGGAAAATGCAACTTGAAATTAAAGGAAATCTAGCGGAGGGTAGCCATTATCATTTATCTGTCGCTGGCCCATGATCACGCAGCAGCTCTTGCTGACATGCTGGGACAAGATTGTTAATTTAGATGACAGATAGCCCGGTCGAGCAGCTGGTTCTCCAATCAGCTTATAACGAACCAAATTTCAATCAATATCATGTACGGTTCACCGGTGACCCGAATAGCCATCGATGGTGTGATGAAGCAGGATAACGCGCTAACTTGGATGATGTACGTACGCGTGCAGACTATGGGCTTTAGTGAGAATGAGGCCGAAAGCCTGATATTGTGAATTCGCACAAGGATATCGATATCGTGGCTGAAACCGTGACATTGACATGGTGCAGCAAAGTCTCTGTCTATGCTGAGCGGCGTCTCACCATGAAGTCATCTGTAGAAACATCGTCTGCACATCTCAGATTCGGTTACCACGCACGCTAATCAGGAAACATGACGTCATCAATAAAGGAAGCGGGCGAACGTATTAGTGCATCTTCCTTTACAATGGACACTCGAAGACGTTTGACTCATGCACCAATGACTCTGCAGTTATCGCATTAAAATGCGCAAGCATGGACAGATGGTGCGTGAGGATTGCCTTTGCTTATCACCTGTTGAATATGACGTGAAGAGGAAAGTGGAACATGGCGCTATGTGCATGCGCTACTCGGTGCAGGCACAAAGATTACGTTAAGATCAATGTGGCTAAAAGCCAACAGCGAGTTGAAGAATGTGGACCGATGAGGAGGTACTCAGGTGCGCTGATTTCCTATCGTACGGTTGATGGAAAACTGCTAAAGGTCTGTAGCGCTCAGGATACAGACTCGGATTCGTTGGCGGATGCATATGCCTGGAAGACGGAAGAGGATGACTTCGTCGTTGGAAATCTGGGATGTGAAGTATGCACTCTGACAGTGATAGATCACAGAAGGTGACTGCAGATTACATTCTCCACACAGGGTCGTGAGTTAAAGATTGAAACAACAGACTAAGATTGAAGCAGGTGCAGGGAATTGGATCGAGCGGAATCCTGAGGGGATATCTTCGTTAGCGAGAAAGATGGGTTAATGTGTCATTGTAGCGCGAATAAATTAATTCATCCGTATTTTTGTGTGGATGATGATTATGATTTCATTCCGATGTTCATGATTGTCATGCTACGCAATGACAGTGAGGCAATTCCGTTTTAACACTTCAATTTACATTCGATAACTTCACTCGTTTCTTCAATGACTGATTTTTCCCTAGCGTTTTATGGCTGTAGCTAAAGATGGCTTTTCGTTACGACGGCAATTTGTATTCTTGTTGAGTTATCCAACTGCATATATCATGGCAGCTAAAGAGTGGTCTGCTAAGCAATTGTGGTATTACTCATTACACTACCTATGTGGATCAACATGCTTGCACTGTACGTATGCATGGAAGGGTATTTTAGGCTGGTTTGGCTTCAGATGAAACTCAGAGTATATCGGCATGGTATACAACTTCTTGCCATTTATGATTCTCACAGATTTACAGCTCTTCTAAGATTGATAAGAATTTATTGATTGCGGCTAGCGACTTAGGTGCGGATAATAGCAGACATTCTTTACGTGTCACATTACCACTTTCAAGTGGTGTTGTAAGTGCACACTTTTGGCTATTCTTGCCAGCAGTATCCAGCTTTTATTCCTAAGCTACTTGGTGGTGGGTCAGTATGTATTGATTGGTAACTTGATTTGAAGATTACTTTCATCAAGACTGGTGACTGGAACTCTGTTCTGCAATCAGTTTGATGGTGGCAATCATCATCTTGATTTCATGTATGTTACAAAGAAACTGGATAAAGGAACCAGCAGAGGAGGCAGACTAATGAAAGAAAAATTCTATTTTCGGGAAGTTATATCCTGCCCTCATCTTGGCATTCTTCTATTTGCCAATTCTCTATGTAGTATTCTTTAGTTTCAACCTGTTCTAAATCACTTACTCGCTTTACTGGTTTCTCATTACGTTGGTATGAGAATATGTTTTAATAACCGTTCCATCTTGAGCTAATCTATTACACGGTTTTTATGTGCGGTACTAGCGACATTGATTTCACACTTATTGGAACAATCACAGCAATTGGTCTTTTCCAAGTCTAAGCGCATTACACGTGAGTTATTCCAACAAGTAAATAATCTACCAATGCTAAATCCGAAATCGTTACTGTGATTGGCTAATGTTGTTCTTTTACATCATTGAGAGTTCAAACTGGATTTACTACGATGTTATTAGCGCATATTGCTTTGTTACACCATATGTAATCCTATCGGTATACCGACGTACGTCGTATCGATAAGAACATGCAGAGGCTGCGTTAGATTTAGGTATGTACACCATGGCAAGCGATGGGAAGGTTATCATCCTCGGATTGAAAGGGTGGTATTATTGCGGGTGCACTTGTGGCATTCTCAATGTCCTTCGATGACTTCGTTATCTCCATGTTTACGACAGGGCCAGTGTTTCCTAATATCTCTATCTATGTTTATGCAAATGTAAACGTTAACCCAACAATTAATGCGTTAAGTGCAATTATTGTTTATGTCATCACAGTTGTACTCATTGTCGTAAATGTTAAAATCTGATGATCAATGAAAGAAGAAAGCCAAAGTTAAATGCGCAAATTACAGAATCTAACTAAATTAGTATTATGCGCTGCACTTGAGCTCCACTGGTTGGCTGTGGTGGAGATGATGAAAGGTGCAGTAAAGCAAGTTGGTGACGCAAAAGAGATGTTTGGCTGTAACGTTATCAATGTATTCAACGCAGGAATATATCGGTGAAGAGTCATCTCTGACTTTTGGAAACTATGTATAATGCAAAAAGTTAACTACGATCTATTTGGGTCCAATGAGATGATGTATAAAGTTACTTGGTGGCTCATCCTATGATGTGCTTGTGCCTAGTGACCATATGATTGAACAGTTACTAGCTGAGAAGATGTTACAACCATTTAGATAAAAAGTCATGAAAATCTTGGCTTACTCAATCCATCGGTTGTAGAGTCTCAAAAAGGCTTTTGATCCAACTCTTGAATATTCTGATACTATGGCTTGGGGCAATGTTGGTCTTGTTTTATAACAAAACTACCGTTGATGGAAAGATATTGAAGAAGAGGCTGGGACATTCTTAAAGATCCTAAATATAAGGAAGAATCTTCTTCTACGACTTCACAACGTGATGGCTTTCACGAGTGGGTTTAAGGCTACTTGGCTACTCCATGAATACAAATGATCCAGCAAATCCAGGAAGCGTATGAGTGTATCAGAGATGAATGCAACAATGGAACCTGCATATGTTACAGATGAAGTTATTGATGGCATGACAAATGCTGAAAAAGGATATCGCTGTCGTGTATTCAGGCGATGCGACAGATGTCTTACGGAAAAATATGGATATGAGTTGGGTAGCACCAAAGCAAGAGTACAAAATGTTTGGATTGACGCAATGGTTATTCGAAAGAACAGTAAACTGTCCAGGACTTGCCAATAAGTTTATTGATTACATCATCAGTGAAAGTGTTCCGACACAGAACTCAGAGTGGGTTGGATATACACCAGTTGATTTAAGTGTTCAAGAAGAACTTGCAGGACCCAGATGGTGACTCTTTGAAAATCCAGCATACGTTCCACGTACAGGATATAAATTAGATGAAACATTCCATTTCGATGAGCAGCTCAAGGAAACTCTCAGATCTATGGAATAAGGTCAAAAGTACAATAACCGTTTTCTCACTTTCATTACAAAAATATTTGTAAACTAGAGAATAAAAAGTGATATACTTCTATTGCATTCGAGTGAATGCTTATCAGTATAATAAAGCGCTGTAAATTTGCAGGCTTGGTTCATCAGCCATGGTAGGCAGCAGACTCGCAAATCTCTGCGAGCGCAGGTCCGACTCCGGCAGGAACCTCCATGGAGATGTGGCGGAATCGACAGACGCAACGGACTTAAAACTCCGCTTGTCTGAAAGGACGTATGGGTTCAAGTCCCATCATCTCCACCTATCAAAAATGCTACTTCGGTAAGCATTTTTATTACTGATGATAAAAGAAAAGTGATGGGTGTCCATCACATAAAACGAGGTATACGATACAAAGAGAGAATGAGTACAATACTAGCAAATGAGTGGAGTATTGTGACGCTGACTTCTTTCTAGGAGGACTAGTCTGCGATAATCTGCTGCACGTTGGATCTAAGTCCTTACTCGGAATTCAAGAGAAGAGAAATCACCCCGAGCCAAGCTTATTCTAAAATGTTCCAACAAAAGAATAGAATGGCTGTTAGAATCCCAAGACTGTTTAAGAAACTGAAACGAAATGGTTTGGTTTACAATACCAACCATAACAGAAATAAGTGAGTACAACTCCGACGTAACCATACTTTTATATCCCCTAAATGGAGAATTAACTTTTTAACATGGTTTCATTTTAACCGATATTTTGAAAACATGACAATATCCTCTGATTATGATTTGTTGAAAATGTGACTTACTTTACAGAAATACGATGTAAACCGTGGATAGCGTTGTTTATCATTTTTGAATGACATAATAAGAATCATAAAAAGGGAGATTGTATGAGTATTCAACAAGATTAAAGAATTCGTCGCACCAGTAGATGAAGATGAAGATGAGGCGAAGAATTACACTCACAGGAAGAGAGGTACAAACCAGTGAGTACTTACGAGTCAAAAGCAAACAAATTTGAATAACATTTTCCTAAAAATACATTAAATGGTAATGTTCGAACCAAGAAAGTTTCGAACAAGCTGAGGAGATTGCTGTCACTTAAAAGACAAACACGTGGCTGTATTATCAACTTATACCTGTTTGACAAAGAGAATATGCACAGCGACAATTGATTTCTTGTCTGGTGTTGTATTCGCATTAGATGGGAAATCATTCAGAAGGTTGGTCATAATGTTATCTTCAGCTCCAAGAAACGTTGTGTTGAAGGTAATATCTCACTTGATAAGGGTGAAGATGAATAATCTAGGAATTACGATTCTCTGATTGCACATTTACACGACTTAAAAAGAAAAGAGTGAACGTTGGCATAAGAGATGTTTGTTCTGCATTCTTTAACAGAAGAAGAACAAGCTATTGTCCAAAAATATTCACTCCATCACGCTTTGTCCGCTAGTGACGTCGGATGATGATGATGCACGTAAAAAGAAAGTCATCTTTCTCTGATGAGAAGGATGGCTTTTCAGATATAGTATGCATGAAGGCTAAAATTGATCAGCGTTTTCGCACAATAGGGCATCGTGATGTATATGGGGCTATCATGAATCTACAGATGAGAAGAAGTAGTTTTGGAGATTTTTGGGATTGAAGAAGATGCAATCTATCTCTATGCACATCAGAGCAGATGGTTGATTTTATCAAAAGATCACTTTAATTCGCATCAATCAGTTAACGGTATCGTTTGAAAAAGATTGATGAACATCCAAAACAAGTGTTTAAAACCAAGAGATTTCATTGGTTGTGGCAAGTGAAAGAGCGGATGCACTAGTGGCTGCTTTAACCCATTCTAGTCGTAGTGATGCGAAGGATTTAATACGTAAAGGATACGTGCAGGTAAAATCATATCGAACTTGAAGAGCCTGATAAAATATGCAATAATGGGAGTGTTATTTCTATACGTGGGATGGCAGATTTACCTTCTTGGGATTTTAGTCGTCAAAGACACTGTACAGGGAGAATCGTTGCAGAATTTCTGCAGAATATATAAGAGGAGAGAACATGACGACACGAAGACCGACATTTCGTATCATGAAAAATGGCTATGATCGGTTTTGCGGTTGATGATGTGATGGAGCAATACGCTGCGCAAGTTGCCTTCCTCAGTTAGAAAGTTGGAACTCTACCAAGAACAGATGGGTTGAGACAACGGAGAAGTTGGAGGATTACAGACACGCTACAATGAGATTGAGCGTTCGGTCAGATGTGCGGAAAGATGCGAGCCGAGTATTACCAGATTATCTTTGCAGGAAGCTAACGATGTGATGGCAAGAGCACAGAATAACGCTGATGAGATTGTCAAGAAGCTTTTATCCGTTGCGCGTTCCATATTGCTGGACCTATCGCAACTGTATACCGAAAGCTGGTGAGGTCAAGAGTGATCTTAGTCAACAGCTAACCGGATTTACAAAAGAGTTTAGATAACTTTAAACTTCCAAAACTTCCTGATATGGATTGGTTGGAAGAATCTGATAAAGAATTGCATTGATCAGGACATGCTTTAACAGAAGTGGATTGATAAGAGAGTTCGTGTATGCTGAAAACGAACATGAAGCCTGTTAATAGAATCACCTGTGAGCAATCGTACATTCTGCGTTAAAGAAGTAATGAGTGTATGACAGTAATGTCATAAACTAAGGTGGTACCGCGTTTAGACGTCCCTAGATTTTTTGAGGACGTTTTATTTTATAAAGAGGAGGGTCATATGGACTACAAAGATACGCTAAACATGCCAAATACAGAGTTTGAGATGCGTGGTAATCTTGCTACAGAAAGAACCAGGTATTTTAAAGAATTGGCAACAAGACAACTATTATCAAAACTTACTAAAACATCACAAGGGACAGAAGGCATTTATCTTGCATGATGGTCCTCCATACGCAAATGGTAACCTGCATGCAGGTACAGCTATGAACCGTACAATCAAGGACTTCATTATTCGTAGCCATGCGATGTCTGGTTACTACACACCATTCTTTCCAGGATGGGATACACATGGATTACCAATCGAAAATGCTATCAGAAATTAGGGTGTTGATCGTAAGGCACTGTCTGCTCGTGAATTTTGAGACGTAAGTGTAAGAGTATGCACACCAGCAGATTGCACAACAGATGGAAACAGAAAAAGCGTTTAGGGTCAGATTGCGGATTATGAACATCCATATATCACACTGAAGAAAGAATTTGAAGCTCGTCAGATTCAGTCTTTCGCAACGATGGCGTTTAAAAGGGATGATCTTCCATGATTAAAACCTGTTTATTGGTCACCATACAACGAGACAGCGGTTGCGGATTCTGAAATTGTTTATAAGGATGTTAAGGATGCGACAATTCACCTCAAATTCCCAATTGCGGATGGTAAGGGTGTATTAGGTGCAGATGATAACTTTGTAATCTGGACAACAACACTTGGACAATTCCATCAAACATGGCAGTATCTGTTCATCCAGACTTAGAATATGCATTAGTCAAGACAAGTGCAGGTAATCTAGTTGTTCTTGCAAAAGTTTCGTCGACAGCTTTGCTTGAAAAAGATTCAATCTTGAAAAATCTAGGTATCTTAAAGACATTTTACTGGTAAAGGAAATTGAAGGTGTTACATATCACCATGTTGTATTGAGACAAGGAATGTCCATGTCTTTTAGGTACACATGTTACAGATGAAGATGGTACTGGTGTTGTACAGCACAGCTGGTGGTCATGGTATGGATGACTATCTTGTATGTATGAAGAATGGTATGCCACCAATCTGTACAGTTGATGAACGTAGTTATATGAATGCAGAAGCAGGCTCTTACCAGGGTATGTTCTTTGAAGATTGTTCAAAGGCTATCATTCATGACATGAGTGAAAAAGGGCTACTTACTAGAAGTTGAAAAATATTACTCACTCTATACCCACATGATGACCGTCTTAAAGAAGAAGGTTATCTTCCGTGCAGTGAAACAGTGGTTCTGTTCAATTGAAAAAGCGTACGTGAGCAAGCATTGATCAGATTAACAACCACGTTAAGTGGCATAACTCCTTTGGCCAAAAGCGTTATGAATAATATGATTGCGGACCGTGGAGACTGGTGTATCTCATAGACAGCGTCTATGGGGTGTTCCAATTCCAATTATCTATTGTGAAGATAACTCACCAATCATGGAGAAGGAAGTATTTTGATCATATCGCTGAACTTATGAATGAATATGGTTCAAATGTTTGGTTTGAAAGAGAAGCAAAGATTTACTACCAGAAGGTTATAGCAAATGAAAAAGTCACCAAATGGTGAATTCCGTAAGGAAACAGATATCATGGACGTAGGTTTGATTCTGGCTCAGCTGGAATGAATTGATTGCTCGTGGTGATAGTTATCCATGTGATTTATACTTTGAAGGTTCTGACCAGTATCGTGGTTGGTTTTAACTCCTCACTCATCGTTTCAACAGCAGTCAAATGGTACAGCTCCATATAAGGAAGTTCTCATCCCATGGTTATGTTGTAGACTCTAAGGGTGAAAAAGATGTCTAAGTCTGTTGGTAATGTTGTAAACCCAATGGATATCATCAAACCAGAATGGTGCCGATGTATTCTGTCTTGAGCACTGTCCTCGGACTTTAAGGAAGACTTAAAGCTAGGTCCAAGCAATATCAAAGCAGGTTTCTGATCAGTATCGAAAGATTCGTAATACATTCCTGTTTCTTACTAGGCAATGTAAATGGAGAAGATTTCAATCCATCAACAGATATGGTTGCTTTTGAAAAATCTAGAACGTGTTGACCAACAAGTACTTGTATTACTCAATGATTTGGTCAGAGATGTACGTAAGGATGTATTAGAGTACAACTACTTATCCGCAAATAAGCATCTGATGTATTTCATGGTTAATATCTTATCTTCTTACTACTGTGATTTCACGAAAGGATATCCTATATGTAAGTGCGAAAGATGATCATCGCAGAAGACAAGTGCAGTCTGTATACTGGAACTGTGCGGATGCACTCTGTAAAACTTTTGGGCTCCATTCTTAGCATTTACTGCTGAAGAAATCTGGACACATTTCTCACATCTTAGCACAAACTCGCACATTACAGAAGAATTCCCAGAAGTGAAGGAATACGCAGAAGCTGAAACATTACGTGATGAAATCAAACGTCTATTAGATATTCGTGCACTTGTCACAAAGGCAAATGAAGAAGCACGTAATGATACTAATCGCTTCTAGCCAAGAAGCGAAGATCCTCTTACTCTTCCAAAGGGAAGACAAGGAACTGTAGAAAAAGAATCTAGGTGCTGCAGTAGCACAATGGTTAGTGTTTCTCAGGTTGAACTTGTAGAAGGTGAAACAGCCGTGAAGGTTGAAAAAGGCTAGTGGAGAGAAGTGTCCACGTTGTTGGAACTATGATGAACACGTGGATGAAAACGGACTATGTCCAAGATGTCACGCTGTCATGGAAGGCTATAAGCTCATTCACCAAAACTAAATACATAAAACATGCATGTAGATAAGCTCTACATGCATGTTTTTTTAGACAAAAGAAAAGCGGCAGGTTACTGCCGCATGAATGTTATAGTTCAATCTTCTTGAATTGTTCCCAAGGTAAAGTAAAGGCTTACCAAAAGTGTCCATAGTTTGTAGTCTGTGTATAAATAGGTCTTTCAAGATCTAATTCCTTGATCATGTTTTTAACTGAGAAGTTGAAGTTCTTCTTAACGATTTCTTCTAACTCTTCATCACTATACTTCGAAGTATTGAAACTGTTGACATTGATAGAGATAGGGATTTAGGTTCACCAATTGCATATGCAAGTTCAATCTGAGCACTTCTTTGCTAGACCGTTAGCTACGATGTTGCGGCAAACGTAACGTGCATAGTAAGCTGCAGAGCGGTCAACCTTAGTAGGGTCCTTTGGATGAGAAACAACCACCACCGATAGGTGCGTATCCACCCATATGTATCTACTATAATCTTACGTCCAGTTGTACCAGAATCACCCCAGCTACCACCAACGACGAAAAGGAACCGGATGGGTTGATGAAAGAACTTTCGTATTTTCATCAATGAGTTCAGGTTTTACAACTCTTGTCGATAACTTCTTTGCGGATTAGTTTCTTTAATTCTTCTTGTGTAATATCTTTACTGTGTTGTGTAGATACGACGATTGTTTCAATTCTCTTAAGTTCGCCATTGTCGTATTCTACATGTTACCTGAGTTTTTCCATCAGGGTCCTAGTAGTGTAGGGGATTTTCACGACGAACCTGTTCAAGACGCTTTGCGACATGTGCACAGTCAATCGCAAAATGGCATATAAGACTTTTGTTTCATCACTCTGCAAAACCAAACATGATACCTTGGTCACCGGCGCTATATTCTTGATGTCCCACAGCAGAGTTGATTTCAGCAGATTGCTTGTTTACCTTTAGAATAACATTGTATTCTTCAGGGTAGCCAATATCCTTAGAACTTTCTTTGCGATTGCAGCGTAGTCAATGATGGCAGTTGTACCAGCTTCACCATAGATGAAGATTGTATCATCTTTAATCGTAGCTTCAACAGCCATATGTGCTTTGTGGATCTTGTGCCAGACGCTGCGTCCAAGATAGAATCCGCAATCAAATCACAGATTTTATCTGGGTGACCACTTGTAACTGATTCGGATGAGAAATACTACTGACATAATAAAAACCTCCTTCGTTTTGTCTTTTTCATGCGACAGATGAAAGAGGATATTTAACGTCATTTTAACTCTTTTCCTTATCGATGTCAGCTGAACCACCTTGCTGGAAGCAGTAGGTTGGTGTGAGGTTATTGAGCTGACTCTCTACCTCAGTTCTTGATAAAAGACGTTAATATTAAAAACACTAGAAAGAATGCTTGTCAATTGATATGTTCGTGTTCAAAAGACGATCTCAAAAACTGGTATAATCAGTATGGAGGTTTTTGCAGTATGAAATGGTCTAAATTAAAAGAAGAAACAATTGAAAATATCAAAGTATTTTTCAATTTCAGGGATTCTTGTTGTAGCGTTTTATACGTTAATAAATAATGTTGAGCCTTTATATGGTGTTTCTACAGGCAATCTTTGTGGCACTTTCACCATTTATTTATGGAATCAGGATTGCTTTCTTGTTGAATCCACTAAGAAAAGATTATTGAATATAGTTGGTTAGAGAAGACAAAAACTAAAAGCCACGTACAAAGAAAGATTATCGCTTCCTTTGGGAGCACTATCTAGTCGGAATTATCATGTTGTTTGTATTTCTTTTCTCATTCTTATTCCACAGATGATTTCTTCCATCCAAACCTTCCTGTCCTCTTTTGAAGGATATGTCGATACTGCTCGTAACTTCTTTGAGTCTAACAACTTCTTCAGCGATGACTTTACTGAAGACTTTAAATCCTGTCATCGATAAAGGGTGTCAGTATGTTGGGAGATTGGGTATCTAATCTCGCAAGTAGTTTTAAATGCTATCTTAATGTACAGTGTGATTTTTGCTAAGGGTGTGATGAACTTCTTGATTGGCATGATTATCGCATTATATATTCTTCTAGATGAGGTAAAATCTCAAACGTCAAATAAAGAAAAGTGTTATACGCACTTCTTCCAGAGAAGATGACAAAGGGTATCTTAAGAACAACTCGTTTAACAATTAATACATTCAATAGTTTCGTTGCAGGTAAAGCGGTAGATTCTTTAATTATTGGAATTCTCTGTTATATTATCCTGTCATTTATGAAGATACCATACACCACTCATCAGTGTTGTCGTTGGTGTTACAAATATGATTCCTGTATTTGGTCCATTCTTAGGGCGAGTTCAAGTATTCTGATTCTATTATTGGTTGATCCATTTTAAAGCGTTGGAATTTTCAATCTTTATTCTAATCCTACAACAGGTAGATGGTAATATTATTGGCCCACGTATTCTAGGTGGGGCAGTTGGCTTACCAACGTTATATGTCATGTTCGCTATCATTATTGGTGGTGCGTTATTTGGTATCGTTGGCATGTTTATTGGTGTACCAGTCTTCTCAGTTATCTTTGTATTAGTAAGCGAGTTTATCCATCGACAGTTGGATAAGAAAAATATCACAATACAATAAAAACTGCAGTGGTTACTCATCCTAAACGAAGGAAGGGTGCCATGCAGTTTTATCTTTATATTGAATAAGATATCTTCGTATGATGGTAATTTGTAGAATTCTCTAGCTGCGATTTTTTCATATGCATCTACGGATGCCCTAAGTTTGTCCATGAGAGGATTGATCTTGTAGTAGATATTTTGACCAACCTCAAATGTATTGCCAATCGTAGTTACTTTTTGCCAAGCATCTTCTAATGATTGAATTGCTTGGTATGTTTGATCAATCAATGTCGAAATAGTGCTAGCGTGGTCACGGATGAACTTTGGTGTATTCTTACCACTTGTGTTGATAGTATCATTGTAGAACTTTAGTTCTGCGATTTGGGAAGGAAGGATGTCTTTGCGTGCCATCTCAATCATTGTACGAACTTCAATACCCATAATCTTTTCGTATTGTTCCTGCAAGATGATACGGTTGGCTGCTAATTCTTTTTCAGAGTAGATATTTAAAGAAGTAAAGAGGTTAATGACGGAAGGTCATTAAGAACTTCTGTGGATTCGATAAAACTCTTTACATTTGGTAAGCCTCTACGCTTTGCTTCCTTTGCCCATTCTTCACTATATCCATCTCCAGAGAAGAGAATTCTCTTGTGCTTTTCAATCAAGTTTACGACAGATTGTTAAATGCTTTTTCTCGGATGTCCTGAATATACTTAGATGCCTTCAAGTTCATCCGCAATCTGATTGAGAGATTCTGCCATGATAGCGTTCAATACAGTGTTTGAGAAAGATGCACTCATCGATGAACCGAGCATTCTAAACTCAAACTTATTACCAGTAAAGGCAAGAGGTGATGTACGGTTACGATCAGTGTTATCGTGAGGAATATAAGATAAACCTGTTACAGGATTAAAGTGGTCTTTTCCTCTTGGGTAGTTTGGCTTTCTTACTGTTCTTTGTATAGATATCATAGAGGATATTCTCGATATAACTTCCAAGATAAATTGAAATAATCGCTGGAGGTGCTTCGTTAGCACCCTAGACGATGATCATTACCTGTACAGGATGCACTTAAGCGAAGCAAGAGAGGTATGTATCAACTGCACGAATAAATGCACATACAAATAATAAGAAACGGATGTTTTCAGCTGGCTTTTCACCTGGGGAAAATAGGTTTTGTCCATCATCTGTGATGATGGAATAGTTATCATGTTTACCGGAACCATTGATACCTTGGAATGGCTTTTCGTGTAAGAGACATGCGAAGCCATGTTTCTTGGCTGTCTCACGTAGGATATCCATAATGAGGTGATTTTGGTCAACTGCCACATTACCATTTGTAAAGATAGGTGCTAATTCAAATTGTCCAGGCGCAACTTCGTTGTGCTCTGTTTTGGCATAGATACCTAACTTCCAAAGTTCTTGATTGGCTTCTTTCATAAAGGCTGCCACACGTGGTGGAATTGCGCCAAAGTAATGGTCATCTAATTCCTGTGTCTTAGGAGATGGTACACCAAACAAAGTGCGACCAGTAAAGCGTAAGTCTAGGCGACGATCAAAGTATTTACGGTCGATGAGAAAGTATTCTTGCTCAAGTCCTACGGAAATATCACAACTCTTTACATCTTTATCGCCAAGAATATTTACAACTGCGTGTTGCGGCTTTGCTGAGTGCTTCTAATGATTTTTAATAGAGGGTCTTTTTATCTAAGGCTTCACCCACTATAAGACACAAAGACAGTAGGGATACAGAGGATGTTATCACGGATGAATACTGGGACTCTTTACATCCCAATAGGTATATCCGCGTGCTTCAAATGTTGTACGTAAACCACCATTAGGGAAACTTGAGGCATCTGGCTCACCTTTGATAAGCATCTTTCCAGAAAATCGAGCAAAAGGCTCTCCATTTATATCTGGCTCTAAGAAACTATCGTGTTTTTCGGCTGTGCCGCCAGTCATTGGTTGGAACCAATGTGTGAAGTGAGTAGCACCATTATCAAGTGCCCAAAGTTTCATCGCATGTGCAATTGCATCTGCGGTTGTGCGGTCTAGCATTTCTTCGTTTGCGACTGTTTTCTTCAAGAAAGATAGACAGGGCGAGGCAAGCGACTCTTCATCTCTTTTTCGCCGAAATACTTTAGAACCAAAAATCTTTAAATAGGGTCTTCCATAGTATCTCCTTTTTAGTTATGAAAAAAATTTATAACGTTTTTACATGATGTTTCAATATAAAATTATGAATTTTTATCATTTCTATAAATTTTCTTTTTAAATTCTATGAAATTTTTATAGAAATGACAGAAAATCTGAAAATAAAATAAAAATGCAGAAAATTTTCTGCATTTTAGTAATATGAGTTAAATTCATTGAAGTTGTTTGTTTCTAACAAACGAACATCATGTACTTCAGTACTTCATCTAATAAGATAGCTTTAATACCATCATTTAATGTGGAATCCATTACCATACATCCATTACATGCACCAGTCATTGTTACTGTAACAACTCCATCCGCATATCCCACCAAGAAGACGTCACCGCCATCCGCTTGGATATATGGGCGAATCTTGTCTAGCGTATGTTGAATGCGCTGTAACAACTCCTTACGAACTGGATCTGTTTCTAGGGGCAATTAGATCCGCACTACTTTCAGAATAAAAATCTGTATCACTCATTACTATCGCCTCTTTCCTTACTTTACAAGATAGAAGATATACGCAACGAATAGTCCCCAAATAATACCACCAACAACTTCAACCCAACGATGACCAAGTACAGGTTTTAATTTTGTCTTATAGATGGAACTTTCGAATACATGAGGATATCTTTCTTGTAAATCCTTGACTAATTGTTGCGTAACTTTGATATTTTGTCCACTATAATACCTCACATTTGCGGCATCATAGATAACAATAATGGCTAAAACAACGGTAATCGCAAAATAGAGTCGAACTAAAAACGCTCACGGAAGCCTACCGCTAAAAGCAAGGGCAGAGACCATTGCACTATGTGAACTTGGAAAGCCACCGCAAGCAACGGTTAAACTCCATTCCCAATCGTGTTCAGGCTCAACAATAAATGCACAAATTGGTTTTAAAAGCTGTGCACTGATAGCCGCAAATATAGCACAAAATATAATATGTATCGTATTTAATGAAATTAACATAACAAGCCTCTGAATAAAGTATACCACACATCTTTTCGTGAGTGTGCTATACTTAAAAACGATTGGAAATGCTAAAATGATATACAAACCAGGACAGATTGTAGAAGGAAAAATAACAGGGATTCAACCCTACGGTGCATTTGTGGCACTGGAACATCATGTAAGTGGACTAATTCACATCTCTGAAATTAGTGATGGATTTGTGAAGGACATTTCAAAGTTTGTTACAGTTGGGGATGTTTTGAAGTTAAAGGTCTTGGAATGCGATGATAAGAGTAGTCATGTCAAGTTATCATTGAAAGCACTTCAGAAAGCACACTCAAGAAATAGACGTAAACCGATGGGGCATAAACCAAGTTTACCGAACATGAAAATGGGTTTTCAGACAATCGCAAATGCTATGAGTGAATGGATCAAAGAGGCGAAGGAGACTATTTTAAAATGATGAAGTTAAATACATCACACGCTTTACTCAAGGAAAGTATTGAAAGTTATCAAGAAAAAGTAAATGAACTACACAAAGTAATTTTTGAAAGAACTGGTGCCGGTAACGACTTTATGGGATGGGTCGATTGGGCTGAAACATATGATAAGGCTGAATTCGAACGCATCTTAAAGGTTGCTGAAAAAGTAAAGGATAAGGCTGAAGTATTACTTGTATGTGGTATCGGTGGATCTTACTTAGGTGCACGTGCTGCTATCAGAAATGATTCAAGGTCTATACTCAGGAAATAAGACAGAAGTTATTTTTCGTAGGTAATACATTTTTCATCTACATATATTGCACAAGTGTTAAAGCACATCCAAGACAAGAGCGTTGTGTTGAACGTTATTTCTAAGTCTGGTACAACAACTGAAACAGCACTTGCTTTCCGTGTATTCCGCGAATTCATGGAAAAGAAATATGGCAGGAAGAATGCAAAGGAACGTATCATCGCAACTACAGATAAAGCACGTGGTACATTAAAGGCATTAGCAGATAAAGAAGGATACGAAACATTCGTTATCCCTGATGATATTGGTGGTAGATACTCTGTAATTACACCAGTAGGTTTAGTGCCACTTGCTATTATGGGTGTAGATATCAAGAAGATCATGGCTGGTCTTTATGATGCATATAAGGAATTAAACACAGCAGATCTTTCTAAGAACCCTGCTTATCAATACGCTGTATGCAGACGTATCCTACAGAACCAAGGTTATGATGTAGAAATGTTTGTTGCGTATGAACCGCAGCTTGCAATGCTTGCTGAATGGTGGAAGCAGTTATTAGGTGAATCTGAAGGTAAGGATGGTAAGGGTATCTTGCCAGATAGTGCAAACTTCTCAACAGATTTACATAGCTTAGGACAGTTTATCCAAGAGGGTAAGAAAGTTCTATTCGAGACAATCCTAGAAGTAGAGAATCCTACAGAAGATCTACTTATTCCAACGGATGCGGAAAATAGCGATCAGATGAACTACCTTGCTGGTAAGTCATATGATTGGGTCAATAAGATGGCTTGCCTTGGTACAATTGAAGCTCACGAAGTAACAGGTGGTGTTCCTAACTTAATCATTTCTATTCCAGATATGAAGGAATACTCATTTGGTTATCTCTGCTATTTCTTCTTCATCGCTACAGCGATGACTTGCTATATGATTGATATCAACCCATTCAATCAGCCAGGTGTGAAATCTATAAAGAAGAATATGTTCCGTTTATTAGGTAAACCTACTAAGTAAGTCTTTAAGAGGAAGAAATTCCTCTTTTGATTTTTATGAATAGAAAGGATGGTGTGTAGATGTCTACAATAAATCAAGAGGCGCATTATCGCCGTATGACACAAGATTCAATTCCACACTTAATTACGCAGCTAGCAGTTCCAACGATTATATCGATGCTCGTAACGAGTATCTATAATATGGCAGACACTTACTTTGTAGGGTACAATTAGTACTTCTGCAAGTGGTGCGACTGGTATTGTATTTAGTTTGATGTCTATTCTACAGGCCTTTGGCTTTTATGTTTGGGCATGGTGCAGGGTGCAGAATATCTCACAACAACTAGGCTCAAAAATGTAGAGAAGGCTAGAATATACGCTTCGACAAGTTTCTTTCTTTCTATTTTTTGTTGGTGCAGTTGTAATGGTCATTGGACTTATCTTTATGGATCCAATGATGCGTTTGATGGGTAGTACAGACACCATCCTTCCGTATGCTAGAATATATGCATTCTATATTTTGCTTGCAGGCATGGCTATGACATCAAGCTGTGTGTTAAACAATATCTTGCGTTATGAAGGCTAAAGCCTTCTATGCGATGATTGGTTTAACACTTGGTGGTGTCTTGAATATCTTTGGTGATTATATTTTAGTTCGCATATTTCATATGGGTATTGCAGGTGCAGGCCTTAGTACAACTATCTCACAATATATTAGTATGTTTGTGCTTGTACTACCTTATTTACAAGGTAAAACTCAAAGCCGTTTACAACCAAAATATGTAACATGCAAGCCTGAAATTTTAAATCGTATCTTTTCGACAGGACTACCATCTTTGAGTCGACAAGGATTAAACTCACTATCTACAATGGTATTAAATACTACATCTGCGATGTATGGTGATGCGGCTGTTGCAGGTATTTCTATCGCAACTCGTATTGTGTCTTTCTTATTTTGTGTTGCGCTTGGGATTGGTCAAGGATTCCAGCCTGTTAGTGCATTTAACTATGGTGCAAAAATCTATAGTCGTGTTAAGAAGGGATTCTACTTTACGCTTAAGAGTGGTACTGCATTGATGGCGATTCTTGCGGTAATTGCATTTACATTCTCAGGACATTTTGTTGCGCTGTTTAGAGATGATCCTGATGTTATATGCAGTTGGTACAACGGCATTACGTTTCCAATGTGTATCTTTAGTATTAATGCCGATGACGATGTATGGGAATATGTTATTTCAGTCAATTTCACGTAGTGCCGTTGCAACATTTCTAGCGATGCTACGAAGTGGACTAATTCTAATCCCTGCTGTCATTATCTTGCATGCATGTTTTGGAATAATAGGGTATTGAAGCTGCACAATCTGTAAGTGAGATTATGACTGCAATTATTTCATTACCGTTTATTCTTTATCTATTTAAAACATTTCCAGAAGATGGAAGAGATATCATATAAAAAGCGATGGATTCATCGCTTTTTATGTCTAATAAGTAATAATGTCTTTTTAAGCCTTCGCTTGCTACAACATAATAGCCGTTTGTTTTCTTTGCCATCACCTTGTTTCTTTGCTGGATCCATGACCCATACTGCATTAGCTTCTTTACCTGTTGCTTTCGTATAGCTTCTAGTACTTTCTTTCCATCTTCGATGGAAAGTGTAAATAGTGTTGTGCTTAAGCAATCAGCGACACCAGAATCTTCTGTAAAGATGGTGACACTATGGTAATGCGTTGCAGGATAATTTGTGGATGGATCAATAATGTGGTGATAACTATTACCATCTGTTGCGATATAGAAGCGCTCATAGTCTCCACTTGTAACAAAGGAGAAGGAGCGCTTTGGAAGAAATTAATGCAAGTCCATTTGGTAGAGCACCCATCTGGATCAGCAATACCGACATTCCATGTAGCTTTCCATCAGGTTTATCATTTACAGTACGGATGTTTCTGCCTACATTGAAGTAACCTGCTTGCATGTGTTGACTAACTTCTTCCGCAACTAATTCTGTCGCATATCCTTTTTGCAATACCACCAACATCAAATGATTGACATGGCTGAGTAATATATACTGTGCTTTCTTCGTCGTTTATTACAACATTATCCCAACCCTTACAACCAGCAGCTTGTGTAAGTTCTTCCTCTGATGGAAGATTACCAAGTTGTTTTTCAGCGTTGAGTTTAATACCTTCTTCACGATACTTATGCCAAACCTTAAGAAGGGCACCCATGGTAATATCAAATTCGCCATTGGAGTAATCATAGAACTGTTTTGCCATATGCAACATGTCAATGATTGGTTTATCAACTTTGACTGGTTTGATACCAGCGTTATCATTAACTGTCTTTAGGTTGTTGATACCATCATAGTCGTTATAAATATCAAATAACTGATTGTAATAACGAAGTAGGGTAGTGCTATCCTTGAAATGAGCAGCTGCCGATTCGGTATTCGTTGTATATTCCATGTAACTATAGATTGTATCAAAGCCTACATCAGAACTCACATTTTCATATTTGGTTAGACTTTCGCTATTGGTTGAAGTTGTGCTAGAAGCACTGTTTTTACTCTCTTTCGTTGTACAGCCAGCAAGTAGTGTACAAACGCTTAATGCGCTGATTAATAATTTAGTTATTTTTCTTTTCATATCTAAACTATATCATAAAAGCCATCTTACTGTTAATGTGGGAATATGTTATAATTTTGAATGATTTCAAATGAGGAAAGGAAAGAATATTATGTCAATATTTACAGGACCAATGAAGCTTCATTTAAATGGACATAAGGATTGGACTCTTCACAAAGAAGTATTGAAGTCTATCGATCCAGATGTTGTTTGGATTCCGCTTGTAAACGGTGTTGCCCCATGCCAACCACTTGTTCAAGTTGGAGATGAAGTTAAGATTGGACAAAAGATAGCAGAAAGAAATGATGCATTCTATTTACCACTCTTTGCGTCTGTTTCAGGTACTGTTACGGGTATCGAAAAGTTCTTGGGTGCAGGTGGTACAATGATTGACCATCTACGCATTCAAAAATGACCACAAACATACAGTAGAACGTGCGTTTGCGGCGTTTGATTATGAAAAAGGCTAGCTGGCAGGAATTACACGCATTTGCCAAGGAGTCCGGTATGCTTGGCTTAGGGTGGTGCAGGATTTCCATCTTATGTAAAAGTATAACAAGCCAGAGAATGTAGAACTCTTTATCGTAAATGCGGTTGAATGTGAACCATTTTTAACATCTGATTATAAGAATATTGAAGAAAAACATGGACTTACTAAAAGGTAGGTACACTTGCATTCTTCAAGATGAGTAATGCAAAGGCTGGTTGTATCGCAATCAAGGAAGATAGAAGGAACAGATTGCCCAACTGCAAGAAACATTTAAGGGAACACCAATCGAGGTGCGTATCGTTTCCTAACGTTTACCCTATGGGTTGGGAAAAGAACACTTGTATACCAGCTAACAAAGAAGCGCTATGACAGATTACCAATTGAAGCAGGCTGTATTGTTAACAACGCATCTACAGCAATTGCATTTGGTAATGCGCTCGTAAATGGTATGCCAGTTACACATAAGTACTTAACTGTATCTGGTGATGCGGTTAAGAATCCACAGAATATATATGTTCCTGTTGGAACAAAGGTACATGAGATTATCGACGCCGTTGGTGGATATAAAGATGGTGTGGATGATGTAGTGTTACTAGCTGGTGGACCAATGATGGGTCGTGCAGTTCCTAATGATCAATTTGCAGTAATGCAACAGAACAATGGTCTTACAATTCAGAAGTATGAAAAAGCCAGATACAGTTGCTTGTTTACGTTGTGGACGTTGTGCGGAAACATGTCCATCTGGATTACAGCCAGTACGTATCGCTTCTGAACATAAGTCTGTAGACTATGATACATTAATGCGTTTAGATGTAATGAACTGTATTGAATGTGGTCTATGTACATATGTATGTCCATCTAAGATTGAAGTAACTGAGAATGTTAGACGTGCAAAGACATTTGTACGTGCAAAACTAGCAGCACAGGCAAAGAAATAGGAGGCAAGAAAAATGAAATTTTCATATAAAGTATCGCCTAACTATGCGGCTAAACAATCTACAACAGGTATTATGTTGGAACTTAGCTTAGCTTTGGTTGTTGTGACAGTTGCTTCTGCAATCTGGTATGGAGTGACAGGCGGTGCTTCTTTAGGCATTCGTGTTATTCTACTGTCCATCGCTTCTGTAGTAACTGCATTGTGTACTGAAACATTGTACTTACTTGCAAGAAAGAAGAAGGACATTGCAAAAGAATTGTTACATTCCTATGGTTGGGTAACAGGTTTAATTATTCCATTAATCACAAGAATTAATGTTAGTTTTTACGCAATTATCATTGCGACTGCAATTGCAATCTTGTTTGGTAAGATGTTATTTGGTGGATTTGGTCAGAACATATTTAACCCAGCAGCATTTGCGGAAGCAATTATCATGAACTCATTTAGTGCAAGTGTTGCGGCTGATATACAAACAGGTGCTACACCACTTGCAGCCATGAAGTCATATGGTTGGGTAGTTGATGGCAGTGCATTGCAAAATGTATTAGGTCAATTTGGTAACTTATCCGGTATGTTCTTAGGTAACTATCAGAGTGTTATCGGTGGATCATGTGCATTATTATTAATTCTCGTTGCAGTATATCTCATTGCTAGACGTATTATTGACTATCGTTTGACAGTGACATACATCGTAACAGTATTCGTAGTATCTCTCATTGTTGGTTTAATGCATGGTGCAGGTATTGAATATGCAATCGTTAATGTATTAGCGGGTGGTGTATTATTCGCTGGTGTGTTCATGTTAACAGATCCAGTTACTTCACCAGTATCAATTCCAGGTAGATATGTATTTGCGTAGGTGCTGCAGCTCTTACATTGATTATTCGTTGGAAGTCTAACTTACCAGATGGTGCATTATACTCTGTCTTAATTATGAATATGTTAACGCCTGCAATTGATCAGTTGCTAGATGGTAGTCAGATTAAGGATGCGGCAAAGATTGCGCGTAAAGCAGTTATTGCAATGTGTGCATTCTTAGTGGCAGTTCTTCTTGTTGGATCTAGTTTAGTAGCAAAGACTCCAACAGTTGCTGAAGAGCCAAAGAAGGATGATAAACCAGCAGAAGCAGTAGCATTAGTGCTGAGGACTTTAGCGAAAAATAATGCAGAGTGTACAGAAACAAGTAATGATGGCACAACTGCAGTATATGCATGTAAGGCAAAGGGATTTGAAGGTGTTAACGAAGCTACAGTAACAATTGATGTAGCGAAGAAGACGGTTGTATCCATTGCGGTTACTAAGTTTAGTGATACGGAAGAAGTTGGTGATCAAGCTACTACAGAAGAACAACTAAGAAATATGTTGGTGCAACTGCAGATAGTAAGATTGACGCAACAACAGGGGCGACATTTACAAGCAAGTCACTACGCGCAATGATTGCGGCAGCATTTAAAGTCTCGCTTCCGCAGTAGCGTTAGGGTAAAGAAGACTTCAAAGACAACAAAGCAGAGTGCTCAGAAACAAGCAATGATGGAACAACAGCCATCTATGCATGTAAAGCACATGGTTTTGAAGGAGTAAATGAAGCAACAGTCACAGTAGATGTAGCAAGTAAGTCTGTAAAGAGTATCGAAGTAACAAAGTTTGGCGATACAGAGAGCGTAGGCGACCAAGCAACAAAAAGCAGCTGAGTTAGAGAAGTACAAAGGGAGTTACACTTGAAAGTAAAGGTAGACTCTACAACAGAGCAACATTTTACAAGTACATCACTCAGAGCAATGATTACAACAGCCTTGCAGGCTGCAACAAAAGTAAGGAGGTGCTCGTATGAAAATTGATAAGACTTCAGGAGTATATAAAGCATGCATGCTTGGTATTCTCTGTGCTGTATGTGGAATTCTACTATCAACAGTAAATGCGATTACCGCTCCGATTATTCAAGAAAAATGCACTGGCATCTGTTAAGTCATCATTAGAACAGATTTATCCAGGTGCAACATTTACGGATGTTACAGAAGACAAGATTGGTCTTCTTGAATTAAAAAGATGGTGAAGAGACTCTCATCGATGGTATTTACAACGCTGAAGGTAAGGGGACAATCTTTACATTACATTCTACAGGTTATAACGCAGATGGATTTAAGTTCATGATTGCATATAACAATGATGGTTCCGTTGGTGGATACAGTGTACTCGAACAAGCTGAAACAGCTGGTAAGGGTGATAAGGCATTGGGGATCCATATGTAAGTGATGTATTAAAACTTACTTCTTCTGATACAATGCCACTTATCACTGGTGCAACAATTACAACTACTGCAGTAGGAAAAGCAGTAGATCAAGCTAGACAAGTATTCAATAAGATGAATAATATCTCTTATGATGAAAATGCGACAGCCACACCTGCACCAAAAGCAGAGCCAGTAGCGTTAGGCAAAGAAGACTTCAAAGACAACAAAGCAGAGTGTTCAGAAACAAGCAATGATGGAACAACAGCCATCTATGCATGTAAAGCACATGGTTTTGAAGGGAGTAAATGAAGCAACAGTTACAGTAGATGTAGCAAGTAAGTCTGTAAAGAGTATTGAAGTTACAAAGTTTGGCGATACAGAGAGCGTAGGCGACCAAGCAACAAAAGCAGCTGAGTTAGAAAAGTACAAGGGAGTTACACTTGAAAGTAAGGTAGACTCTACAACAGGAGCAACATTTACAAGTACATCACTCAGAGCAATGATTACAACAGCCCTACAGGCTGCAACAAAGTAAGGAGGAAGGTATGAGCGAAAAAGAAAAATTAAAGGTCAAGGCTTCTTCTCTAGATTAGCAACAGAGAACCCAGTATTCGCAACTTACTTAGGTATCTGTTCAACATTAGCAATTACAACAAGTTTAAACAGTGCGATTGGTATGGGTGTTGCGGTAATTGTCGTATTAACATTTATCCAACATCTTAGTATCACTGATTGCACCAATTACACCAGATGATATTCATATTCCAGTTTATATCGTTATTATTGCGACTTTAGTTACAATCGTTTCGATGTTTATGCATGCATATACACCAAGTCTATTTACAGCTTTTGAGTGCATTCTTAGACTTAGTTGTTGTAAACTGTATTATCTCTAGGTCGTGCTGAAAGCATACGCATGCAAGCATACAGTACTTGAATCTATCGTTGATGGATTACAACAGGGTTGTGCTTATACATGTGCACTTCTTGCGATGTCACTTATCAGACAGTTATTAGGTACTGGTGGATTATCTTTCTCAAATCCATTTTACAAACAATGTAGTATTTGCATTTAGAATTATTCCAGAAGGATTTGAAATTCCAATGTTCACAGAGCAGTTTGGTGCATTTATCACATTTGCATGTTTAGCTGCTGGTGTGCTGCTTACAAGAACCATCTTGCAAAAGCCAGCAAAGAAAGGAGCTGCTAAATAATGAATTTATTTACACTCTTGATCAGTGGATTACTGATTAACAATATTATTCTTACGAAGTTCTTAGGTATGTGTCCCATTTATGGGAGTATCTACAAAACTTGAATCTGCAGTAGGTATGGGTCTTGCCGTTATCTTTGTTATCTTCGGTGCATCCATTCTTGCATGGGGACTTTTATCACTTTATCTTAGTTCCATTTGAACTAGAGTTTATGGAACTAATCTGCTTCATCTTATTGATTGCAGCATTCGTTCAGTTTGTTGAATTGTTCGTTAAAAAGTTCTCACCAGAACTGTATAAGTCATTAGGTATTTACTTACCACTTATTACAACAAACTGTGCAGTACTTTACGTAGCAATGGATAACATTACACAGAAGTATACATTGGCACAAACAATGGTAAATTCTATCGCAGTACCTGCTGGCTTTATGATGATGCTAGTTATCTTTGCAACAATCCGTAGACGTTTAAATCAAAACGATATTCCGAAGGCATTCCAGGGCAATCCTATCGCTTTCATTTGTGCAGCAATTATGGCAATTGCATTCTCTGCATTTGCTGGATTAGTATAAGCCGTGCTTAGAATCGTTGTTGCGGCTTTATTAGCTGTAGGTTTCTTTGCCCCTAAATGTATGGCTATTAGGTTAAATCAGAAAACACCAAAGCCTGAAGGTTGTGAAGACCTGAAGGCAGAGTGTTCTGCATGTGGTATTAGTGAATGTAGTGTTCGCCAAGCGCCACACAAAACAGAGGAGGAATAATGGTAGTAGCAATTTTAAAAGCTTTTGGCTTGATGTTAGTATTAGGGTGCTGTTTTAGGTGGTGTACTAGCGTTTGCTTCCATTAAGTTCTATGTGAAGGAAGATAATCGCAAGGAAGAGTTAACAGCTCTATTACCTGGTTATAACTGCGGTGCTTGTGGTAACCCAGGCTGTGCTGCGATGGCTGTGAAGTTACTTGATGGCCAAAGCACAAGTTGAACAGTGCAAAACCAAGTAAGCCAGATCAAAGAAGCTATTAAAAAGCATATCTTGCTGAACATGTAGGTTAAGAAAGATTCCTGAGCGTAAGCTAGGAATTTTTGTGGAGAATATCATCAAATTACATATAAAATCTTGAGGGTAATTTGATGAAGAAAGATAAGAAAGAACGTCAATTTTTTGTACTGATACTATGTTTATGGATAGCTGAAATATACTAGTCTTTCGCTACTTTTTGTAAAGACAATTAATTTAAAAACAACCTATATCGCAAAAGCGTGATATTCCACCACGTTCAGAGATTCAAACTGAGAGATCTAACTATGATTCAAGTTCCAGAAAAATACATGCAGTCATATACTTGGAATGAAAAAGGCAGATATTGTTGGTAAATATACATCAGTTCAAGGGAATGATACCGAAGGGTTCTTTGTTTTTATAAAGATATGCTGTATAACGAAAAAGAAGTCCGTGATCTTGCGATCACGAAAACTTCAAGAAGGGATGACAATATTTACGTTAGAAACAAATGTATCTGCGTTAGGGTAGTATAGAAGAGGGATGTATGCAGATATTCATGTCTCAATCTCACAAAAGAAAGATATACCCTATTACTGGTATTTTGATACGCCATGCGGAAGTAATATCCATTAAAGATCATAAAGGGTTATCACTAAAAGATGAGCAATCTTCAAAGGTTCCATATTTTATTGAACTTGGAATCAATCAAAGTGATATTGATTATCTATCTCTAGCTTCATCGTTAGGAGAAGTAAGACTGTTTCCATCTAAAAAAATTCTTATCAACCAGATAAGTCTACGTTAGAACTTGATTCTAAAGTGACAGAGTTTTTAAAGATTCTTCAACAGTAGTAAACAAAAATCCGTTATATAACGGATTTTTCGCTACAAGGGGCGACTAATGGGACTCGAACCCATGAGTGCTGGAGCCACAATCCAGTGTGTTAACCAACTTCACCATAGCCGCCATGTGCTAAAATATATTATCATATCCAAAAAAATAATAAACAATATATTTTTTTAGCTAAATTGCAAATAGAGGTATTAAACATACATGAGACAAATAAATGTTGGTGGTGAACTGCGAAATCTCGTGGTTGAACACAAGCGAAATAAGAGAATGTACTTACGTGTAAAAGATAATGGAACATTATTCGTTACCTGCCCACGTTATGTCAGTGAGCAGGAAATTCTATCCTTTATTTTTGAAAAGGAAGAATGGATTTTAAAAGTTAGTAAAAGGAAAGAAAAAAAGAATCGCTATCTTTTTAGATGGCACTGACCGTAAAGAGGCCTGTTGGTTAGGAAGGGTATATCCTGTGGAATTTATCATTTCAAAGCAGCGCTTTATGGCGGTGAGAGCAGGATCGTATCGTATTCTATCTACCCAGAGATTAAAGATAATATCATTCAAGATATTTTCTATCGTACAGGAAACTTTACAACTGAAACTAATGGTGGAGGAAAGACGGAAAGAATGGGATGATCATATCTGTCTTGCAAATTATCGAAATCTTCCGCGTATTACACTAAAATACATGACGAGTAGATGGGATCTTATTCACCGATGACACATCACATTAGTTTATCATCAAGACTCATCCATTTTTCCGGTTGTATGTTTAGATTATGTTTTATTACATGAGTATGCACATATCCTAGAAGCGAACCATTCGAAACGATTTTATGATATCATCAGAATGTATATGCCTGAATATAAAGGAATATAGTGATTTATTGAAGTGAGGTTAATGATGGGAAACATTGTAAAAAGAAAATAGTGTGTTTTTGTTTGGAAATACTATTTTTTTGAAAATGGAGCTGTAGGATTTATCATTACATTTTTAATTACAGTGATTATCGCAAAAGATATTTTTCAACGATATTGGAAAAACTAGTTGATCATGCGATGAAGAAAGATGCTAGGGGCTAGTATGCCATTTAAGTATCTTTTAAAAGATATTTACGTACAGTGATTTACGTTATTGCGACATTTGCTATCTTGATGAATGTGAAACCTTTTACAGAGCATTTCTACAGCGATACTAGGTGCAACAAGTGTTATGACGGTTGTTGTTGGTTTAGCTGCACAGGAAACGTTCGGTAACTTTATCGCCGGGTTTCTTCATCGTTATCTATCAACCATTTCACGTGGGGATATGGTAAATCTTCCTGAGAAGAATATCTCTGGTACAGTGATTGAAATCACATTCCGTCATACGATTTTAAATACGGTTGAAAATACAAAAATCATTGTGCCAAATAGTACGATGAACTCTGCAATCGTAGAAGATAAAGCATTTGGACAGAAGACATACATTCGCTACTTTAGTTTTTATCAGTTGCGTATCATACGGATATCGATAAATTGGAGAGAGTGATTACTGATGTTGTAGTAAATACAGATGGTGTCATCGATACTAGAAGTGCAGAAGCAAAAGAAAAGAATTTACCAATCAATATTACGGTAAATGAGTTCTTAGACAGTGGTATTCAGATTCGTTTTCCATTTACAACAAAGTCACTAGGTAAGAGTGTAGAGACCGCATCAAAAGATTCGCAAAGCTTTACTCGTTGCGTTTAGAGAGAATGGAATTGAAATTCCATATACAAAGATTCAGATTCTTAAATAGAATATGTAAACGTTTACATTATTTTTCATGAATTCATACGAAAAGTTGGCAAAAGATAAATCAAACAATATTGCAGGGAAATAAAATTGCGGTATTATGTAGTTACAGGAACACGAAGTGTATTGATTAAGAGAATGGAGATGATGTAGCATGACTACGAAGCATGTTCTTTTTTGATATACAATATGAGATTGTACAAAACCCCAGGCAGGGGAGGTTTTTGACGGGTTCTCTGTGAAAATGGTTTTTAGGATGGACATATAATGCCCATCCTTTTTTGTAACTAATTTCTGATAATCATACAGGAGGAAAACGATTATGGATCAGACAAATTTAGACTTTTTTGAAGCAGCAGCCAGTGGCGATTTTGCAAAGTTATGTGCACAGGTTTCTAAGGGTGCAAACATCAACATCGCAAATGGTGATGGACGTACAGCGTTAATGAGAAGTGCAAAACGTGGTTACACTGAAATCGTACGTTTCTTGTTAGACAATGGTGCGGATACAAGAGCTAGAGATAAAAATAATAAGACAGCTTTAATGGGTGCCGCTAAGAAGGGTCACACAGACATTTGCCGTATGTTAATTCATGCTGGCGCAAATATTGATGCCCACGATAATAAGGGTAGAACAGCTTTTGATGAGAGCTTCATTACTTGGTCATAGTGATACAGTGAAGTATTTAATTTCTAAGAACGCTGATGTAAATGCAGTAGATGAACAAGGTCGTACAGCGTTAATGGAAGCAGTAAATGCATATAAATTAGATGAAATTAAAGATTTAGTAGATAACGGTGCAGATATCAATAAGGCTGATAATAAAGGGATGTACAGCATTGATGCGCGCTGCGTATATTGGAATTCCTGAATTAGTAAAGTATCTGCTTGAAAAAGGCGCAGATAAGACAATGAAGGATTTTGATGGTAATTTAGCAATTCATTACGTACGTAAAGAATGCTTATCAGATTTGAAAGATATTTTTAAAGTAGGAGGTCGACAATGAAAGACTATTTAGCAAATGAAGTAAGAAATGGTGGTGCTAGGACATTCTGGCGCTGGTAAGAGTTCTGTCATTGAAGCCTGCCTATATTTTACAAAGGCAATTGAACGTTATGGAAAGAATAACGATGGCACAACAGCACTGAACTATGATCCTGAAGAAGGAAAGCGTGGTACATCAGTATATTGCCATATCGCACCTGTAGAATGGAAAGATAAGAAGATCAACTTTATCGATACACCGGGTTATATGGATTATGCAGGGTGAGGAAGCGACTGGTTTAATGATGGGCGATAATGCCTTGATTGTTGTAAACGCAAAAGAAGGTATTGAAAGCTGGTACAGAACGCGCATGGCGTGAAGCAGTTTCTAAACAAAGATTCTACCATCTTCTTTATCAATAAGATGGATGTAGAAAATGCAAACTTCGATGCAGTATATACTAGCATTCGTGATAAGTTCGAGTAAGTCAGTCATTCCATTTGAAGTGCCAATTGTGAAAAATGGTGTAGTTGCAGGATCTGTCAATATCTTGCGTCGTAAAAGCATGGTATTACAATGATCGCAATGCAGCCAAGGAAGTACCATCTGCTTTTAATTGGTGAAGTAGAACGTTACTACAATGAAATCGCTGAAAGCTATCGCAATGACTGATGATGAACTCATGGAGAAATTCTTCTCAGGGGAAACATTTGATGAACATGAACTAGCCAAGGGACTTACGTATTGGGTGTACGTAGTGGTGATATCCGTCCCTGTATACTGTGGTAGTGCAGAAGAATCAAAACAGGTATTGAACGTTTGTTAGACCCTAATTACGAATACTCCCAAGCTACGCAGAAAAAGGGAAGAATTCAAGCTGAAACACTCAAGGGCGATACAATCGACATGGAAACAACGAAAATGAAGCACTTAGTGCATTTGTATTCAAGACGATCGTCGACCCATTTGTAGGTAAGGTTTCTTACTAAAGGTAATGAGTGGTGTCCTCAACAGTGATAGCCAGGTATATAACTCAAGAAAGATGTAACGAAAAGATTAACCAGATTTATGTTATCAATGGTAAGTATCAGATTGGTGTAGGTAGAGTTATTTACAGGTGATATCAGGTGCAGTTGTTAAGCTACAAGCAACAGAAACAAACGATACACTGTGTACACGTTCAAAGAGTTATTAAAGTATCCAGATATTGAATATCCACATCCAATGTTAGGATATGCAATTCATCCAAAGACAAAGGCAGATGAAGATAAGTTATCCAGTGGTATTCATAATCTGATGTTAGAAGACCATACAATTAAACTAGTTAACAACGAAGAGACACACGAACAGGGTACTCTATGGTGTGGGTGATCAACATATCGACTTGATTCTCTCTAAGCTAAAGAGTAAGTACAAAGTTGAAGTAACAACAGAAAAACCAACGGTACAGTATCGTGAGACAATCTCTGCGAAAGGCTGAAGCACAAGGTAAATACAAGAAACAAAATGGTGGTGCTGGTCAGTATGGAGATGTTTTGGGTAAGATTTGAACCAACAGATTCTGATGATATGGTATTTGCGGAAGAAGTATTCGGTGGTGCAGTTCCTAAACAGTACTTCCCACCAGTTGAACAAGGTTTGCGTGACTGCATGAATAAGGTGTTCTTGCAGGGATATAAAAGTAGTTGGTGTTAAGGCAACTCTATATGATGGATCCTATCACCCAGTCGATTCTAAGGAAGTAGCTTTCAAAGAAGCTGCTAGACTTGCCACAATGCCGCAATGCCAAATGCAGCCAGTTCTTCTAGAACCTATTGGTAAAGGTTGTTGTGACTGCACCTGAAGACTATACAGATACGCTCATGGGAGACTTTACAAAGACGTCGTGGAATTATCTTGGATATGGGATACAGATGAAGATGGTCTACAGGTTATTAGAGCAGAAGTTCCAATGGCAGAAATGTTAACATACGCAACAGAATTGCGTTCAATGACTCAGGGTCGTGGATCTTATGAATTAGCATTTGACCGCTATGAAGCAGCTCCATCATGATGTATACTGAAAGTCATCGACGAAGAAAGAGCGAGAGAGAATAAATTGATATGAAGAAAATTAATGTCGATGTATTTATTGCAGGGTTGTTTATCTCCGCTTTAATCGGCATGGTAACACTCTTACTTTTTCAAGATTTACCTTTTCGGTGGCATGTGTATAATCGTCAGCAATTTTATATTCGACATGCTTATCTTCATTAAAGAGAATAGTATTCTTTGATTTTTATCAATGTCGTAAAGCATACTATTAGCAATCCAGGGACTGAGATTACTAATAGTTGTGGTGAGTCTGATAATGAGTTTGAGTAGGTGGAAAGTTCATTTTGAAACTTCCACCTATTGCATATTTAAAAAGCAATCATATAAAATAATTGAGCGCCCCCGTGATGGAATTGGTAGACGTAGGGGACTCAAAAATCTCCAGTAGCGATACCGTGTCGGTTCGAGTCCGACCGGAGGCACTAAAGACGATTCGGCATTTTGCTGGGTCGTTTTCTTTTAGAGTATATCAATTGCAATGCCATACATGGTTGATACAATAGAACTAACTAAAAGGAGAAAATTAATTATGGGATTTTTACGATTATTATGTAACTGATGCCAAAGGTAATCAGATTTCTTTAAAAAGAGTATGAAAAATAAGGTGGTATTAGTAGTTAATACTGCTACAGCTTGTGGTTTTACACCACAGTATGAAGAGATTAGAAAAAGCTTCATGAAAACTACAATGAACTAAGGGTTTAGAAATTCTCGATATTCCTTGTAATCAGTTTGGAGGACAAGCACCTGGATCTGATGAAGAAATTCATGAGTTCTGTTCTTTTACACTTCAATACAAAATTTGCACATATGCACAAGTCTGATGTAAATGGTGAAAATGAATTACCATTATATACATTCTTAAAGAGCGAAAAAGGGCTTCGAAGAGATTCACAGGTGAAAAGGCAGACTTCATGAATGCACACGTTGGTAATCTCGTTCCTAACTTTAGAGAAACTTCTGATATTAAGTGGAATTTCACGAAGTTCCTTGTTGACCGTAGAGGAAATGTAGTAGCTCGTTTTGAACCAACTGCTGATATGGCAGATGTAGAAAAAGCAATTCAAGAATTACTTTAATTTTTGGGGAATTATTTCATCTTCTGTGAATATATACGTAGAAGGATATTCTATGGAGGAAAGAAAAGATGAATGATTTGAAATGCAGTTGAAATTAAAGGGACAGTAATGTACGAACCGAGTGTTCGTAGTCACAAATGATTCCACAATGTCAACATTCTCAGTTTGTGTAAAACACAATGAACCAAGTAAAGCGAAGGACTATCTAAAATGTAGTTGCGTGGGAGATGTAGCAGATCAGGTTCGCGAAAGAATTCCATGCGGGTACAAGAATGGTATTAAAGGCCATCTTCGTAAGCAGTTTTTACATGAAAGATGAAAAATAAGAAGACCGTTGTGCAAATCGTTGCAGAGAAAATCTATCATCCAAAAGATGAAACTGAATAGTTGTATAAAAGTGCGTTGAATACGCACTTTTAATTTTGATATAATACGAACAGTTATAACGGGATGATATGAATCAATACGATATTTATATTAGAAATAGTAGGTACCATTGCGTTTGCGATTTCTGGAGCACTTGTTGCAATGAAATCGAAAGATGGACTTCTTTTGGAGTAGTAATTATTGAGTTATTACCGCAACGTTTGGTGGAATTATGCGTGATATTGTATTGGGTGAGTGTACCACCAAGTGCATTTTCTAATCCGGTATATGTTGTTGTTGCGAGTATAACTTCTGTTATCGTATTCTTATTTGCCTACTTCAATGTGAATACAAATAAGATTACGCAGAAAAATGCATATAAGAATTTCTTGTTGATTGCTGATGCGATAGGATTAGGTGTATTTACTGCAGGTAGGTGTGCGTGTAGCCTTCTTCTTGCATCCAACATCGCATAGTTTCCTATTAGTATTCTGTGGTGTATTAACAGGTGTTGGTGGAGGTTTATTCCGTGATATCTGTGTAAACCAATTACCACAGATATTCCATACAGATGTATATGCAATCGCTTCTATTATCGGTGCAATACCATGTGCAATGTTAATGCATGCAGGAAATATCTCACTTGGTATCTGGGTTGGAATCGGTGGACAATCTTTTGTAAGAGCAATGGCAATTCTACATAAATGGGTTTACCAGTTGCTAAGAATATTCATGACTAACTATACATGTAATCGATTGTATCAATTAAAAAAGTAGTAATATGACGAATGACATTGTAAGGCTTCTCTTAGATCGTGATTCGTTTTTTGTTTTGCCCAAAGGGCAATAGAGGAAAAGCTATATTCACTTACGTCTATTCCATAGTGAAAACAAACACAATAGAGAATACTTTTCATTTCTATTTCACTCGTACCAATATTTAGGAAACATGTATGAAGTAAATGATAGATGTAGTGTTGTAATGCATGTGTTTTTATGTTGTAGTGTAGTATCGTCTGTGGCTTGTTTGAAGGATAGAATCTATCTTTATCTTAGATAACATAGAACTTAGAATTCTAGACATCTGTTTTATATGTATGCAGGATGTGTTGAAATAATTCTTTGCCAACTGTATGTTCGATATCAAAAACCAAAGCGTACTTGATTATTGTTTATGGAATCTCTAGTATGCAATAGCAGTGTAACCTCTACGAACAGTACGATGATATGATTGCCAAGCTTTATAGGGTAATACAACTGTTGCAGTTGGACATTGTAAATATCAGAATGATATTTTCGATTGATTCTTCATGGAAGAAACTTAATTGATTTAGAAATGTTAGGGTAATTTTCAGGATAGAAGATATTTGTTAGATTCTCTTGAATCATATGTAGAAGCTGTTGTTTTGTGAATGATGTTTTCTTAGGATACCTCAACTCCTATATACAGATGTACGATATAAAATCCTGGCGCATTGATATCTCACTTATTTTCGCTAAAAGCGTGATATAATAACAGCATCTAATGGAGGTGCTTAAATGGAACAATTAGAGTTTAAATTTGATACACGGTTGTTGATTGATGGACATGATTTAGATGAAGATGTCATTAATGACTATATTACAGAGAATTTTAGAGGTGACTGCTTATTAGTTGTTGGTGATGATACTTTTAATCAAGATTCATTTCCATACAAATGAACCATGGAAGGTGCTTGAATATGCACAATCTATCGGTGATATCTACGGATGTAGTTGTGAGAGAACATGCAACAGCCAAGAAGAAGGTTTAGGGATAAAAACGAGGTTTACTCGTTTTTTATATCCACTTTTCATAGAAGAATTGATTAATAACTTCGGGATAATCTTCTAAATTCATGTGCATTTTGGAATGATGTTCTACAAGTTTATCTACGATATGACCATGTAGACATACACCCATGCGCATAAACTAGTAAAAGATATCACAATGATATGCAAAGCAGTGCAGTTAACATGCCGAGTTAGTAAATCCCCACTGCCAGCTTGTGCTAACCCTTCGTTACCAGTCTGATTGATATAGCATTGACCATTTGGTGTAGCAATAATTGTGTGTGCTGATTTTAGTACGATATATACTTTTCAATTCCTTTGCATATTTTAATGCATAGTGCAAAGGATTACGCATCACTTCTTCTTTTCTAGGTGGAATAAGTCTGCAAATTCTCCAATATGGTGGTGTTAGGATAATCGGTGATTTTGCAAAAGCGTAATTTCCATGTGTTGTATCGTAACATACGTATAGCTTCCGCATCCATATCAAAGGTGCATGGCAGTTTTGAATCAGTAGATCAAGACAAATTTCTTTCTCATACATTTGTGTAACACCACTGCCGAAGGCGGCTGCACTAACATGTTCGATTGTTGGGGTTAACTGTTGTTCAACATTGTGTGATGAATGGATGGAATACGGCTGTTGTATGCTTGAAGCAACGATAGGGTAGATACCATCGATACATCCTACTTCAATGTATGGAAAACCAAGTGCTTTTGCACCAGTAATATTCAGGCTGATTGCTCCGGCCATCCCATAAGAACCTCCAACAAGTAGAATCTTACCACTGCTTCCTTTATGTGCAGTTTCTTTTCGTTTTGCAAGATTTTGAAAGAATAGAGTTTGATCCATCTCTAAAAAACAACTTTGTTTTGGGTGCGGTATATCAAGTGAAACAAGTTCTAACTTTTCAAATAGATGGTGATACTTCTGCAATATGTGGAAAGGCTTATAGCAATCTAACGCAAATGTAACTGTAGAATGTAGCGCGAATGAGATCATGCATGAGCTGAATCACACTCTGCACCAGAGTTGATATCAATACTATAGATTGGCTTTTGCGTCCTGTATCTGTTTGAATACCGTACGCATTTCATCCGTTAATTTACCATGATAGCCAAAACCAAAGATACCGCTCGATAATAACGTCACAAGATTTTCAAGCATGTATCTAAAGAATGAATTGGTTGAATAATGGAAGGTGGAATTTGTTTATATATCTTCATCGCATCTGGATTCTTTGAGGCCCATTTACTAGTATCAGATTGATGTGAAATTGTTTTAGGTTGTTGATAAGCTAAAGAATCTGCACCATTATGACGTTTCCGCCAATACTAAAAATATTAGAATTCACTTCAAATAAGGTAATAAATGTGTGACTAATTTCTTGCCTGTAAGATTGATTAATTCAAATGACGAAATACCCGATTTTTCTTCAATCTCGAGCATTTCTTTACGACTTACAATCATATTTTTGTATCCTTTACAATCATATATTAACACTTACAGAAATCTATTGTGAAAAATTATAATGAAATTGTGATATAATTCGCGTAAGCAGTGAAAAAGGAGGATTTTGCTAACATGCCAACAAAGAAAAACTGTTAAAGAAGTAGCAGAAGAAGTAGCGAAAGAAGTAGTTGAAAGAGGCTACAAAGAAGAAGGCTGCACCAGCAAAGAAAGCTGAAAAAGAAAGAAGCTACTGAAAGAAAGCTACAACTGCAAAGAAAGTAAAGAAGGAAGTACCAGCAGACAAGACTGTTAAGAAGGAAACTGCAAAGAGGCAGTTAAGAAGACAGCTAAGGCTACGGTTGAAGATTTAGATTTAAAGACAGTGAAAAGATTACGAAGACGCAATCAACTGGAAGAAGGGTGAAGCTAAGGCATTGGATTGGCTCTATATTGAATTAAGCGCAGACGCATTATTAACTCAATTTGAAGCTGGTAAGGATAACCTTAAGACAGTTTGCCAAGCTTTATATAACTGCATGCTTGAAGGTGACTATTATATCGTTGAGCCAACAGAAGATAACTGTGCAGTAGGGTACAGTTGCTGTACGTTTCTATTGCGATAACTTAAGTCCTGAACGCAAGAAAGTTTCTGAAATTAATCAATAGTAAAAAAGTCGAATCTTAGTCATTCTGATTTTTATTTTACTAAGACATATGCATTAACCCAAAGAAATATAACTTCAGATAAACCGGTAATCTTCATCTGTAGAATACAATCAAAGAAACAGAAGATACATGCTGTAAAAATAATGTCCGATACTGGAAAAATTGAGCTAAATCTTTTATCAGAAATACATAAAGAACTAACGTTGAATATGCAAATAATAGATGCATGTTTTTATAAAACGTTAATTCAATATAAAGGAAATATAAAGTGTGAGTATCGCTACAAAGAAAGAATAAAAACTCTTACATATTGCTTGGTCGTATCCTTTAGTTTCCAAAACAGATATATAGGGTGAAATCCACATAAAACTAGGGGAAAGATACGAATTTTTAGATTTAGAAAGTAAGACACTGATATTCGTTTCATATCCAGCATAGACAAAGCCACAGTATTGTAAATACGAGTGGGATGATAGGGAATATCAAATACTGAATATACTTCTGCTTTTCTGTTCATGTTGTTATTATAACAAACTTAGGGGCGATAAATTGGGTTAAACATGTTATAATCTTTGTCGTTATGAAGAAGAAAAGAAATATATCTTGATCAGTATTATCTTGATTGCAGTATTAGGAATTATTGGTCTCCAATATCGCTAAAAATAAAAACAACCTACAAAGAAGGATGAGCCAACTGCAGAAACAACTCCAACACCTGAGTACAGAACCTAGTACTAATGCAGATTCTCTTGGTGTTCCAACAGAAAAACCAGTTGGAATCTGGGTGGGTATTGTACATCGACGGAAAAAGTTGTGCAATGGTTCGATTCAGGTATTGATGGAGAATATGTTGTTAAAGGTAATGTAGGTGAAGTACACGTTGAAGTGAAAGATAAGAAGTGGCATGTACGTGAGGTCGATTGTCCAAATCAACTATGCGTAAAAATGGGTTGGGCAGATGAAAATAGTATTATCCCAATTACTTGTCTTCCAAACGATGTTTTTATTGGGTCAGCAAATCTATTATCTGAGTATGTAGGGTGTGAAATGAGTATAGCTAAAACGAAGCGTTTTACAGTACTAGCACTATTAGCTGCTATTGCGATTACGTTGAATATTTTAGAAACTACAATGATACCTCCTTTAATGGGTGTCTTCCGTATTGGTCTAGCAAATATTATGGCCTTGGTTGCTTTACGTATGTTAGGTATTAAGGAGATGCTCATCGTAAATACAATGCGTGTATTGATTGGCAATCTTTTGACGGGTACGATATTTGAGTGTATTCTGGATTAGTTTTGGCTGGGTGTAGTACTCTCGAGTTTGATACTAATCTTAATGGATTTATTAAGGTCTTCCTTGATGTTTACTTCGTTATGAGTTCTATTGGACATTCGACTAGGTCAGGTATTGGTTGTTACATTCTTCTATATGCAACCGGCATTTATTGTTGTGTACCATATTTCTTATTATTATCTATTCCAACCGGATTATTAACTGGATTTGTAGCAGCAATTGCTATCCAGCGTGTAAAACCATTACGTAAGCAAGATTAACTTCTTGCTTTTTATTTAGTATATATAATAAAAAAAGTCATGCGTGTATGCATGACTTATATCCACTGTGAGCAGCAGGGGCAGAGAATCGAACTCCCATCAGCGGTTTTGGAGACCGATGTACTACCATTGTACGATGCCCCTAAAATAAAAAGTGACGCGTACGGGATTCGAACCCGTGAATGCCGCCGTGAAAGGGCGGTGTGTTAAGCCACTTCACCAACGCGCCAAGTGCTTGTATAATATAGCATGTCTAGAATTTCTTTGCAATCATTTTATTCAAAAATTAAAAATTTGAGCATGGCTAGAAATATGTGCGGATTTTAGCGCATATCTAACGTAATTTTATTTATTTAATATAGTGGTCTGCTATAATTACATCAATAGAACGACTGATTATTATCGTTATAATGTGTAGAAGGAGATATTTTTTTATGATTGATTATAGTGAGGGCAGTGGAAAGCAGTATCATACTGGTGTTGGAAAAGGCGATGTTGGAAGATATGTATTCTTGCCAGTGATCCAAAGCGTTGTGCCAAAATTGCGAAGTATTTCGATGATGCTGAACTTGTAGCGGACTCACGTGAATATGTAACTTATACAGGATGGTTAAATGGTGTAAAAAGGTATCTGTTACTTCAACAGGTATTGGTGGACCTAGTGCTTCCATTGCGATGGAAGAGTTAACAGCAGTTGGTGCAGATACATTTATCCGAATAGGTACGTAATGGTGGTATGGATTTAGCGTGAAGAGCGGTGATTTAGTTATCGCAACTGGCGCCATTCGTATGGAAGGGACTTCAAAGGAATATTCACCAATTGAATATCCAGCTGTTCCGGATTTAGATATTGTAAATGCTTTGGTAGAAGGTGACTCGTCGTGTTGAACATCCGTATCATACAGGTGTTGTTGAATGCAAAGATGCCTTCTATGGTCAGCATCGTCCAGAAACACTTCCGAATGGACCAGATTTAATCCGTAAGTGGGATGCTTGGCTTAAGATGGGTGCCAAGGCTTCCGAAATGGATCTGCAGCTCTCTATTTATCGTAGCTAGTTGTTACATGTTCGTTGTGGTACTGTGCTTCTTACGGTCGCAAATCAAGAACGTCAAAGAGCAGGCTTTACCAAATCCCACAGGTTCATGATACAGACTTAGCCATCAAGGCTGCCATTGAAGCGGTGAAGTACTTGATTGAACAGGATGGTAGTGCAGACTAAAAAACTCATTCACAAGGAATGAGTTAGTCTCTAAGAGAATACCAATCAGTATATTTTCTAAATGCAGAAGGGATTGCAAGTGATTGCAGTTCCTTTTTAGTTACGAGATAGTATTGTTCATCTAATAGATGTTGGATTTCAGCCACCTTAATTTCATATGCATGCATGTGCCACTCTAAATGTGTAAAAATATGTTTTGCTTCAGGTAGAGTTGTAATTCTAAGCGGTGTAAACCCTAAGGATTCAATATGACTAATCATTTCTGATTTTGTTAGATGAGCATCAACGCCAGGGAATTCATATAACCCTGCTAGAAGTCCTTCTTGAGGTCGCTTTATGAATTAAGAAGGATTGATCATCCCGAATGATAAAGAGGGTACGCTCTAATATCTTTCTATCTTTTAAAGAAGAGCGATATGGGATGCTGTCTGTCATTTGATTTTGATATGCGTAACAGTTTTTATTGAGTGGACATTTTGTACATTGGAGAGCACCGTTTGGGACACAAATTGTTTCACCCAGTTCCATAATACCTTGATTAAAAGAGGCATAACTAAGATTTGGCTGTTTACAACTGTAGAAGGCATTGAGTTTTTCTTCAATCATCTTCTTTACCTTTGGTAAGCGGATGTCTTCTGTAATTCCATAATATCTTGTTAGTACACGTAGTACATTTCCATCAATTGCAGGGGCTGGTTGATTAAAATGCAATCGAGGCGATAGCACCCGGCTGTATATAGGGCCGATTCAGGAGTACCATTAGATGTTTAAAGTTTTCTGGTAACTTACCATCACAGAATTCCATCAAATACATGGCACATCTAAATTTCTAGCTCGACTATAATATCAAGGCCTTCCCAAAGTCTCATTAAACGATCATCATCGCAGTTTGCTAAGCTAGCTATATCAGGTAACTCCTTTTTAAATGCAAGATACTTTGGTTTGACAGCTTCAATACGTGTTTGTTGTAACATAATCTCGCTTAACCAAACATCATAAGGATTTCCCGTATCACGCCAAGGCAAACTGCGTTTGATTTCAGTCATACCATTGTATTAACTCAATATCTCTATTTTTCATCTGATTTATTTTAGCAGATGTTGTATGGGTTAGTCATTTTAGATACAATATAATCGACCATATGCAGAGCATAATTTAATGGTAGAATGCAACCTTCCCAAAGGTTGATGTGCGGAGTTCGATTCCCTGTTGCTCGCTCCATTACATTAAAAAGCCTTATTTTAAAGGCTTTTATTTATATATGTAACCTTTTTGGCACCCTTTTTCGCATATTTTCGATTGTTTCGTTCAGAAATTTGTCGGTATCCTTTAGCAAATGAGTGTATGTCTGTAGTGTTTGCTCGATGGATGCGTGACCTAGTCGCTTGGATACAGCAACGATATTCACACCACTATTGATTAGGATTGTAGCGTGGCTGTGACGTAGATCGTGTAGGCGTATTTTCTTAACACCAGATAGTTCTATTGCTTTTGTAAATCTTTTTTGTATCTGAGTGATTGGTAGACTGGTTATGCCACCGAAAAGGAAATCACCGTCAACGTCCAATAATGGTTGTAATCTCTCTCTTAGATCATCGTCAATCCATACTTTTCGTGACTGCTTTGTTTTTGGTCGGTTTTAAGCCGTTTGCGAAGTGTTTGATGCTGGCATGAATATTTAGCCAACTACCATCAAAATCGCTCTTCTGCAGTGCCATAATCTCACCACGGCGTGCACCAGTCCAGAACAACGTTTCAAAGAAGAGAGCATAAAGTGGACTATCGACACAGGATAGAAATTGAGTGAACTCATCGACAGTCCACACGTTCATTTCCTGCATTATTTCTTTATCCGTCTTTTTAAGGCGTTTTAGGATAATGCTGTTATCAACAACGTTGTATACCGTCGAGTAATAGCGAAATACGCCCTTAACGAATGAAATGGTATCATTCTTTTATCTTTGTTCCCATTGGTCGCTATTAGCGAGTTCTGCGCGCCATGCAACGAGTTGTGCACGAGTAATTGATTTGATTGAGCGTTTATACAAGTCGGCAAACCTTCGCTCAAATGCTACATGGTGGCGGCGTATTTGCTCTTGTGATGGCAATGGCATACTCTTCCCATTGGTTCGCTACTTGTTCAAAAAGTTAAATCGCTTGGATCGTTCCTTGTTGCATTACTTCAGCTTCATAGATCTTGGCTTCACGCTTTGTCTTGAAAAACCGCGCTTCTTCTTAGTACGCTGTTTAAGCGCAATAGGGTCGCGATATTTAATCTGCACGAAGTAAGTTTTTCTGAGTTCATCGTATCCGATCATGTGTTGCCTCCTTTCTGAGTATTTTATGACATAAAATCTTTTTGAAATATTCTGGAATGCAAAGTGTAGCACTTCCATTAAGTGCTCTCTGTTCAGTAGGTGACATTTTATATAACGCTGTTTCAATCTCTTCTAAATACTTATCAATTTGTTCATAAAACACTCCTTTCGTGTTAGAAATTGAGTACAGTAAAAGCACGTTGGAGTGAGTTTACTACCCTGTCCGGCTGTTCGCTGCAGTCGGGCTTTTTGTTTGAATATTTGAATAAATAAAGGAGATTCCTTTGACAGACTCTCCTTCTTTCCGCGGCGTATAGCCGAAATATATTCAAAACAATAGCGTATAGCTAAGATTTGTACATATATACCATTCGTGCCAGAATGTCAATCAAAGTGATGCGTGTGCGCGTAATAATTTCGCTATCAATTTTATTTAAAAATTGATGTTTTGGACAACAAAGATTTTTTAAGTGGGTCTAAGTCATTTGCGGTTTAACTATTTTATATTTACTTATGGTTACAATGTTGGTGATAACTGCGTATGAGTTAGTTAACATCGAATTATACTTGTTATATAACTGTACAAATTTTTATAATCTTCTTTAAGACCGGTGGTTCTACTTTGTGAATTTCTTCAAGAATTTTTGACGGTTTGATATTCATCGTTTTTAGTTCTTTATCAGTATTATATTTTTCTAAATTTTAATTACCTCAATATTCGAAGAAAGATGTTCTTTCATACTTAGCATTAAAAGATTATATATTTTTATCTAAAATTTCACCAAGTTCTAGATAATGTTTGTGAGGCTTAGAACTTAAAGGTACAACAGTTAGAACACCGTTATAAGGGTTATCATTTTTATTTAAGACAATGGCAGGATGAGTGCCTGAAAATTCGTTACCAGTACCTTCGCCAAACCTCACAATAACAAATTGCCCACGCTTATATTTGTGGTACCGTTTACGTTTATTAGCGTTTTGAACTGTCATATTATTTATCTCCTTCTTCTCTTTCTTAATAACATTTCTCTGCTATGTCTTCTAGGATTCATGTGCCAAATGACTTTTCCTGATGATAACTAGTTCCTTGTCTTTTGGAACGATAATAGGCATGTGTGACTTGTCAGTGCTATCTGGTGAAAGGGTAATGCTATCTTCACCGGAATATAATCGCTTAACTGTTGCTGTTCCATCCATGAAGGCGACAACGATAGTGCCATCAGAATACTTTATTGCATTATTGTAATTATCTTCAGAAACAACAATAGATCCGTCAGGAATAACATTATTCATGGAAGTGCCATTTATCTTGAATGCATGCAAACGTTTTCTTATTCTGGAATGTAATGGGCACATACACAACAGAGTCCGGTTCAGCCTCAATCAACTCTTCAAAACTGCCTGCGGAGAGTCCTGACCAGTAATCGCAGTGGGGAAATAGTCATCGAAGATAATGTTATCTAGCGGAATTTCGGTGAGGGTGTCATCATAACTATATGAATCATTATCACTTAACGAAACATTCATATCATCAATGTTTCGCAAAAGATCGTCTCAAAAGATATTTTTCATTGCATCGGCACTTGATTCAACTTTAGCAATGACGGTATCATACGGTTTCCACCTTTACTAAAGCTGTATTCATTTTTCTAATTGTGAAATATAGCCTTTACTTAAATTTGCTCTATCTGCAAAATTCTGCATTGTCAGATGATTTTTAGTTCTATATTTTTGATGAGTTCCGATAATTTCATGACAATTCTCCTTTGTTTTAAGATACTACACAGTCATTATAAATAAAAAGTTTAGAAAAATAAACAAAAAGTATTGACAAATTGTGTTTAGGAAAACTAAACTTTAAGAGAACAATGAAAGGAGATGATGAAAATGGTGTTAAACATCAAAAAGGTAAGAGAAGAAAAAGGTATGACAGGAACAGCTTGCTGAAAAAGCAAATGTTAATCGAGCCTTTTTAAATCAACTTGAAACCGGAAAGCTTAAGAATACAAGTATAAATACGCTCCAAAAAGATTGCCGATACTTTAAATTGTAAAATCACCGAGCTTTTTATTTAATCAATATGTTTAGAAACTAAACTTAAGTTTAGAAAGGAGAAAGTATGAAATTTTATGTGGTGAAACACATGCAGCACTATTTAGTGGATGCAAAACTAAGTGATTCGAATAAATCTATTCAATGACTCTTGATTTTGAAAAAGCAATACGATTTACACTCTGGAAGCATGCTGAGTAATGTTATTCAACATTTAGGTTTTACGAAATCTATGAAGTTGAAGTAAATGAAAGAAACTTGAGTTGAATCGTTTCAAATTGATTATTCGTAAAAATAATGTTCTCTGTGGATTGCTGAAACATGTGATTTAGAAATCAAATAAATATCGCTACTTTTAGGATAGCTAGCTGAATAAAATGTGGTTTCTTTATCACTCATAATTTCCTCAATAACTGCTGCAAATTTTGCTTCAGTGTATGAATATCCATTTATGTAAGTATCTTCAGAAATTAAAAATGGATTACTAAAACCAGAAACATATATTTTTGCAAATTCTTTATTTTCCATAAATGATAACCTCCTTTTCAAACCAATTATATGAAAGGGATGAGCGAAAAGAAAAGGATAAACATGAGTAATTTACAAACATTCAGTTTTAACAATCAACCAGTACGAACAGTACAACTAAACAATCAACCATATTGGGTTTTAAAAGATGTATGCGACGTCTTAGAACTCAGTAATCCAACAGTAGTAGCTAATCGATTGGAAGATGATGAACGGGCTAAGTTTAGCTTAGGGCGTCAAGGTGAAGCTACCGTTATCACAGAAAGCGGACTATACGCGGTCATTCTAAGAGCGATAAGCCAAACGCTAAAGAATTCAGAAAATGGGTCACTTCAGAGGTATTGCCAGCAATTAGAAAGAATGGAGCCTATCTAACGGATGAGAAAGCATACGATATTACGCACAATCCACAATCACTAGCTGATTTGCTTCTACAAGCCGGTGAGCAGTTAAAGCAAAAGAAATCATTATTCAAGAAATGAAGCCTAAAGCACTGTTTGCAGACGCGGTAGCGACAGCTGATACATCAATCTTGATTGGAGATCTAGCAAAACTCATTAAGCAGAATGGGCACGACATTGGCCAAAAGCGTTTATTTGAGTGGCTAAGAAATCACGATTATCTCATTAAGGGCGGAAACAGTAAGAACATGCCAACTCAAAGACCTATGGAACTAAAGTTGTTCGAAGTCAAAAGAACGTACCATTAACAATCCTGACGGAAGTGTACGTATTACCAAGACAACCAAAAGTTACTGGTAAAGGTCAACAGTACTTTATCAACAAATTTTTAGGAAGTTAGGAAGGGGATATATGCGATCAGTTGCAACACCGCAAGAGGTTATTGCTAAAAACGTACCTGAGTATACCGATGTGACAGATTCTACTAGGCATGACTAGAGAAACCGGCAAGACGATTATTTTATAAGGTCAAAAACATTGAAAAAGAAAACTTGGTGACTATGACGTATGGCCGAACATGATTCAAAAGGACAACCTACTAAAAGCTCTGCATATTCTCGGAGAGGCACTGCTTAAAGATTTAGAACTACGAGAAGCAAAACAAAAAGCGCAGTCCAGCAAGACATGAGCGCTTAAGTGACATCCACAAAAATGTCACTACCATTTTATCACAGAAAGGGTAGAACAATGAAAAACAAATAAAGAAGGACAAAGCTTTCAAACTAGGCATTTGTATTTTCTACGCAGCATTGCTGTCTGAAGGTCATCACATTCGTGCTAGGTGTGGATCTATGAGAAAGCTGAAAGCAATAAAAAATCATTTTAAAAACAACGGTCGTTTCGCAAGCGTGATGCATGGCTGAAAGACGTTGAGATTGTGCCATATGATGGTCCTGATTTTAATCGTCAGTACATCGAAGCTTTTAGAGCGAGTTGAGAAAATCAAAAATCTAGATTGAGCGCAAAAATGAAGACGGACAACCAGCGTAGAGAGTTCGAGTTCGCACTCGAAACATTGCTAAAAGCATCCGATAGCAAAGTCAAATCGGTAAAAGTGAACTGGGACGAAAATGACACAGAATTTCGTGAGTCTGCAGAGTCCGTAACAATCACGTACAACAACGATTACAAAAAGGAAATAAACATCGCTTATTGTTCATGGAAAGCAATAGCGTTTACAACGATTCATCGTTCATAAAAGGAGGAAAGAAAAATGAGTGAACCAAACTTATTTGAAGTTGGATATCAAATGCAAAAAGAAGAACAACAAGAAACAATCAAAATCAACAGTCTTGAACTAGAAAAACGTGAAACGCGTTAAGGCAGTCAAATTAGAGCCTACAGCAAGTGGGTTGACTGTGGTTGGTGGGAAGAACAACCAAGGGAAAACAAGCGTGCTAGACGCTATTACGTGGGCGCTAGGCGGTGAGAAGTACAAGCCATCACAGCCTGATCGAGAAGGTTCAATGATTCCACCGAAACTTCACATTGAATTATCGAACGGAATCATAGTGGAGCGCTCAGGAAAAAATAGTGCATTAAAGGTTTTAGATTCAACAGGCGCAAAGGGTGGTCAAAAACTCTTAGATTCATTTATCAGTACATTTGCTTTGGATCTGCCAAAGTTTATGAATTCGACAACAAAGGACAAAGCTAACACGTTATTACAAATTATCGGGGTTGGAGATAAGCTATCGATTTTTGATAAACAGGAAGCTGAACTTTACAATCGCCGCACAGAGATTGGCCGTATTGCAGACCAAAAGAAGAAGTATGCAGTGAGATGGTCCAGTGGGACGGTGTTCTGATGAAATCGTCAGTGCTGCAGAGCTTATTCGACAGCAACAAGAAATTCTTGCACGCAATGGCTATAATCAAGAATTGCGCAATCAAGTTAAAAATCTTGAAGCGCAGAAAACAATACTAGAACAACGCATCGCAGAAACTACTAAAGCTTTAAACGCAATGCAAGAACAAATGACAGAACTTGCAAAATGATTTAGTTATTGCAAACACAAACGCTAAGGACTTGCGTGATGAATCAACTGCAGAACTTGAAACTAGCATTGCAAATATTGATTCCACAAATGCTAAGGTTCGCGACAACTTAAATAAACAACGAGCACAGGCTGAAGCAGAGGAGTACAAACTGCAGTATGGCGATCTGACAGTACAGCTTGAAGAAGTTCGAAAAGCACGCATGGAACTTCTAAACGGAGTTGAAATGCCACTACAAAATCTATCTGTGGATAATGGTGAGTTAGTTTATAAAGGTCAGAAATGGGACAACATGTCAGTTCTGATCAACCAAAAGTAGCTACAGCTATTGTCAGAAAAACAAATCCAAAATGTGGTTTTGTTCTCCTGGATAAACTTGAGCAGATGGATATCGATACCATGAACGAATTTGGCCATTGGCTGCAGGAAAACAATCTGCAAGCAATTGCGACAAGAGTTTCTGCAGGTGATGAATGTTCAATCTTCATCGAAGATGGCTATTCAGTTGATAAGTCAGGAAATAAAACTGCAGATACTGAAATCAAGCCTGCAGGAGCATGGAAGGCAGGTACATTCTAATGTTTGAAATCAATACAGGAGTAGTAAAAACTCACTAAAAAGTAATCATATATGGTACGGAAGGTGTTGGTAAAACAACTTTAGCAAGTAAGTTTCCTAAGCCGCTATTCATCGATGCAGAGAATGGTTCTGAACTCTTAACGTTGCACGTTATCCATATCCAACTTCTTGGCAAAATGTTGATGTCAGAAGTACAAGAATTTCTCAACAATCCGCAAGGATATAAAACACTAGTTATTGACTCGATCGACTGGGCAGAAGCAAAAGCTATCGAAATGATTTGCGCAGGAATGAAGGTTAACGGTATCGAAGATATTGGGTGGTCAAAAGGCTATACCTACTTAAATGAAGAAATGGGCAGACTACTCAATCTTCTGACTGAAGTCATCAATCGTGTGTAAACGTTGTGCTACTGCACACATGGTCATCAGAACGATTACAAAACCAGAAGAGACAGGTAGCTATGATCGTTACGAATTAAAAGCTAAAAACAAGCTAAGAACGGCAATAACTGCCAATTAGTTAAAGAATGGGCTGACTTGATTCTGTTCTGTAATTACCGTGAGTTCTTAGTGGCTGACAAGACAACGGGTAAGAAGAAAGCAACTGGCGGAAAAGAAAGAATCATGTACACAGAACATGCAGCTACATGGGATGCAAAAAATCGCTTTGGACTTCCGGAAGTATTACCATAGATTTTTAAATCGATTGCACATCTATTCAGTGACAGCTATGAGGTTAAGGCAAACCGAACAAATTAAAGAGCAACAGCCACAGCACATAGCAACAAACACCGTTACAACAGCGCAACAAACTAAACCTGTAGAACAACCGAATCCTGAAGTGAATAACTGGACAACAAACACAGATACACATTTATCAATTGATTCTACATGGAAGCCAACACCATACACTGCTGAAGAAGAAGCTATCATGGCTGAGCTGCCAAAAGCGCTAACAGACTTAATGAAGTCTAAGCAAGTGCACCCATCAGAGATTCAACGTGCAGTATCGATAAAGGGATATTTCACAAAGATACACCAATCAAGAATTATGATCCTGAATTCATTCAAGGATGCTTGATTGGAGACATGGCCAGCAGTAATGGAATTAATTCAAACAGATAGAGATTTGCCATTTTAACATAGGAGGAAAAATAAAATGACACAGTATAACAATTATCAAAATCCATATGCACAACCTGCATATGGTCAACAGGCAGCACCACAACAACAGAGCGGAGAATTGATGGATGGAATGACGTCTCTGCAGAAGATTTTAGGAGATCTATGACAAAGGGTACGTTTTACTTCCAGAAGGAACTTATGATTTCACGGTAGTTGATTTAGATGAAACACGTTATCAACCTGGTCCAAAGAGTTCAGGAAAAGTCGGACCATGCAAGCAAGTTATTTTGACATTACGTTTTAAGGATCCAGCAGATGGTAGTGATGTTGATTTAAAACACAATTTATACATGTACAACAATCAAGGCTGCTTAGGCATGATTGCATCATTTTATGATGCGGTAGGTATGCACAAAAAGGTGAACCAATCACATTTGATTGGAGAAAAGAAGTTGTGATTGGGAAGCGCGGACGTGCTGAAATTAATCACCGCAAGGGCAGTGATGGCAAGAGCGAATATAACAATATCAAGAAGATGTTACTGCTTGAAGCAATGCCTACAGCTGGCAACCCCACACCTAACGCAGGAAACTGGTCTAACGGTCGCTTCTGATGGAGCTTAGACCGTACCAGGAACAAGCAAGGCAGGCAATTGAAAAGGAATGGGCGAGCGGAGTCAAGAACACTCTGCTCGTTCTTCCTACCGGTTGTGGTAAAACGGTCGTTTTCTCAAAAGTAATTGAGGATCAAGTTAAAGAAGGAAAGCGAGTACTAGTAATGGCACATCGTGGCGAACTACTTGATCAAGCTGCAGATAAACTCCACAGAATGACAGGACTCACATGTGCTGTAGAAAAAGCAGACCAGTCATGTCTAGGTACATGGAATCGTGTTGTGGTCGGTAGCGTTCAATCACTTATGCGACCTAGCCGCCTTGCTAAGTTCACTAAAGATTATTTTGATGCAATTATTGTTGATGAAGCACACCATGCAGTTTCAGACACTTATACACGCGTTCTAGAACACTTCGACCAAGCAAATGTATTAGGTGTCACTGCAACACCAGAACGCTCTGATATGCGTAAATTAGGCAGTCTATTTCAATCATTAGCGTATGAGTACTCAATCGTACAGGCAATTAAAGAAGGATACTTATGCAAAATCAAAGCGCAAACCGTTCCACTCAAGATTGATATGAACAACGTTTCTGTTACTGCAGGTGATTTTTCAGCAAACGAAATAGGAACTGCACTGGATCCATACCTTGAGCAAATCGCTACGGAAATGGAAACAGTTTGCAAGAATAGAAAAACAGTTGTGTTTCTACCACTGATTGCAACTTCACAGAAGTTTAAGAATATTTTTGATAAACCACGGATTTAAAGCTGCAGAAGTAAACGGTAATTCAGATGATCGCGAACAGATTCTCAAAAGACTTTAGCGATAACAAGTACAACGTTATCTGTAACTCAATGTTACTTACTGAAGGATGGGATTGTCCTGATGTAGATTGCATCGTTGTGTTACGTCCAACAAAGGTTAGAAGCCTTTATTGTCAGATGGTAGGAAGAGGAACGAGACTTTCTCCAGGTAAAGAAAATTTGCTTATTCTGGACTTCTTATGGCTGTCTGAAAGACATGAGCTCTGTAGACCTGCAGACATTATTTGCACAGATAAAGAAGTGGCTAAAAAGATGACCGAAAATCTTGCAGGAAAGCGGTTGTCCTGAAGACATTGAAGAAGCAGAAGGAGCATCTTCAGATGTACAAGTGCAAAGAGAAGAAGCTCTAAAGGCACAACTTTGAAGAAATGAAGACACGCAAGCGAGGCTCGTGGATCCATTACAGTTTGAAATGAGTATTCAAGCTGAAGACTTAACTGGATATACTCCTTCATTTGGATGGGAAATGGCACCGGTCGGCAAGAAAACAAAAAGATGCATTGAGAAGTTCGGAATCTTCGCCGATGAAATTGAGAATGCCGGAAAGGCAGCGTTGATCGCGGATAGAGTGCAAAAAGCCGCCGTGATGCTGGACCATTACATCAAGCAGATTCGTTTCTTAGAAGGACGTGGATTTGCTCATGTAGGTACATGGAATTTTACTGATGCAAATAACATGATCGCACGTATTTCAGCAAACAACTGGAAGATTCCTGCAGGTGTCGTGCCGGCAGAATACAGACCAAAAAGGAAATTAGTTTATGGAAGATAGAATTGCAGATTTAGGTGCAGCATTAGAATACATGAGATCCTGAAACTTTATCATATAGCGAATGGTGCAATGTGGGCATGGCTCTGAAATACGAAGGTGCTTCAGTAGACGTCTGGGATAGGTGGTCATCACAAGATGGTGGCCGCTATCATGCAGGCGAATGCGAAAAGAAGTGGAATTCATTCATCAATACCGGAATCACCGGTAATACCATCTTTAAGATGGCAAGTGAAAAATGGGTATATTTCTGCAGATTATCAACCAATCATTAAAGGTGGTGCGCGTGAATTGTTCGATGGCGAAACCGTTGAATTTAACTACCGTGTCATTGATAAGGGCATGATGGATTATGAGAAGTTACCTGAAGTCAAGAATTGGAATCCAGTTGAAGATATTAGAAAGTATTTATCAGTAATCTACGCACCTAACGATCACGTAGCATATTGTGTCAAATGTTTCCAAGATCAGGATGGTAAGTATCATCCTGGTCAAAGAAACTATAACAGAACTGCAGGCAGATTAATGGATGAACTAGACCACGCTAAAAGGATTGAAGATGTGTTCTATGATTACGATCACAATTGTGGAGCATGGATTAGTTTCAATCCTATGGATGGTGGTGGTTGCAAGATTGACAATATCACAGATTTCAAATATGCGCTGGTTGAATCGGACACTCAAAATATCGACATGCAGTACTCACTCATGACAAAGCTAGAATTACCGATTGCAGCTTTAGTGCACTCAGGCAACAAGAGCATTCATGCAATTGTGCGTATCGAAGCATCTAATGAGAAAGAGTATTCCAGACGAGTAGATTACTTTATTCAAAGTATGCAAACAAAATGGTTTGGATGTAGATACATCCACTAAGAATCCAAGTCGACTAAGTAGAATGCCTGGCTTCGAACGTGGCAATAATCGACAGTACCTCATCGCAACCAACATCGGTAAGGAGTCCTGGAATGACTGGGTAGAATACATCGAATCAATTAACGATGATTTACCTGATCCAGAGAGCCTTGAAGATGATTGGAGTAATCTTCCTGAATTAGCACCATGCTTAATCAATGACGTGCTTAGACAAGGCCATAAGATGCTTACTGCGACCATCTAAAGCAGGTAAATCATTTGCATTGATTGAGTTAACGATTGCGATTGCAGAGGGTTGTAAGTGGCTCAATAAGTGGGATTGTGCACAAGGGAAAGTTCTATATATCAATCTTGAATTGGATCGCGCCAGCTGCTTACACAGATTTAAAGATGTGTACGAAAAGTTAGGAATCCAAAGACCAAACTTAAGAAATGTTGAAATTTGGAATCTACGTGGTAATGCTGTGCCAATGGACAAATTAACACCTAAGTTAATTAGACGTGCACAGAAGAAAAACTACATTGCTGTTATTATCGACCCAATCTATAAAGTCATTACTGGTGATGAAAACAGTGCCGAGCAAATGGCCAAGTTTACAAACCAATTTGACAAAGTTGCCAGTGCATTAAACTGTGCTGTTATCTACTGTCACCATCATTCAAAAGGTTCACAGGGTAGCAAGAAGTCAATGGATAGAGCCAGTGGTTCGGGCGTATTCGCACGTGATCCGGATGCAATGATAGACCCTCATTCAGATACCTTTGAATGATGGTGTAACAGAACAGCAGATAAACAAAGCTGTATGTGATGAATGGGCAAGAGTCATAAAGCAACACAATCCTGAATACTATGAAACGATTCCGTATGATGATTTTATGAGCAGAAAACAGATGGGTGGCCATTTATACGATTCTGTAACAATCAAGAGAAAGCTCAATGATAAGCAGATTGAAATCATCACACAACAAGCTGAATTAAAAGCCCTCACAAAATGACAGCGTGGCGAGTAGATATGACACTTAGAGAATTCCTAAACCGCAGCAAACTGACATTTGGTTCAACTATCCGATTCATACAGTTGATACAACAGGAGTGCTCGCAGATATACCACTTGATGAAGAGTTACCTTCATGGCAACGTCAATGAAAGCAAGAAAAACGCCTCAGAGAATTCAAATCAACGTTTAAATGAGTTTGGAATTGCGTTTGAAAATCTATCGCAAGAACACGATGAGGTAACTGTTGGAATGCTTGCTGATGAATTGTGCGTTGAGAAAAACAATCTATAGGCGTATAAAAGAGTCTCAACGGACTGTATAAAAAGTGTCCAAAAAGGTGAAGAAACAACTGTTATTAAAAATATTGAGGTTGGGACAAAAACGTAAAAATTTATATGTCTCATATATCTTTTAAGGTTGGGACATTTAGTTGGGACAAAAAAACAGAATAGCGTTATTGTCCTACCCTTTAAATTTAGCTTGGGACACAGGACAAAAACATGTTATTGTCCTAGGACATTTAGTTGGGACAAAAACGTATATAAATATACATTTGTAAATGTCCCAGGTGTGTGACAGGGATGTGTGAGAGGGAAATGCCCCGCTTGAGGTGCGGGCATATTCTCAACATCACACGCTCCATCCCTAACGCGCGAGAAAGAAGAGAAGAAAATGAAAAGAGAAATATTAGAAAAATTAAAAGTAGGCTCTATGAAATTATTGAAGGTATAGAAGCTCGGAACCTTTTAAACACTCCTTCTTTAGTGAAAGCATTTCATGCCAAATATGTAGGCGGAATTTTAAAAATCTATCAAAGTTATGAAGAGTTTGAAAAAGGAGAGTAGTAATATGCAGATATTTTTACAAATGATTCCGCCGACTACTACGGCACAACAAAAAGGTCAACTTCAAGACCAAGACTATTTATGCAAATAGCAGCGCAGTCGATGCAAGAAATAAGTATCGTGCTCATTTAGCTGCGTATGTTCCTGATAAACCGCTTGATGGTCCAATTGCATTAAATATCATTTGGGGCTTTTCCTGCTGGCAAACATAAAAACGGTGAGCCATGTACAAACAAACCCGATTTAGATAATGCGAACAAGATGCTACAGGATGTAATGGGAACTGGGATTTTTCAAAGACGACAAGAATATCGTCCAGCTGAATCTAAGTAAGATTTGGACTTGGCATCCTGGAGTGATGATAGAAATCAAGAAAGTAGGTGAAGAGAATGAATAAATATCAAGAAGCATTAAGATTCTTAAAAAGAAAGTGCGTGCGAAAATTATTTTTAGGCAACAAGTGCAGACACGCGAAGAAAAAAGTGACTATATTCAAATCGTCCGAATACTTACAAGAATTAGTCGATAAGGCTACACCGAAGAAGCCTGTTAATTGGAAAGCGAAAGACGAGTAAATGGAAAAGTTGAATTCAATTGTCCAGTTTGCAACAGATTATACACTGAACGTGTTAATTTCTGTGCGAGTTGCGGGCAAATGATAGATTGGGGTACAAATGATTTATAAAAAGACCCAGAACTTGAGAAGTTCATGCACTATGACATTTAGGAGGAATAGATCATGCCAAGAAACACATTGATGGACTTGAATAACCACCTTTTTCGCAGAGTTAGAAAAGACTAGGTGATGAGGACCCTAACGCAGGAAGAACTTGAAAAAGAGATAGCAAGAGCTGATGCAATCACAAAAGTTGGCAATGTTCTTGTTAACAACGCAAAAACAGCATTGGAAGCAACGAAGACGCAGATGGAATGGGGAAGACGTGAGGCGTGCAAATTCCAGAGATGCTGCTAGAGAACAAAAATTATGAAAAGTAACAGAGTCTTTACCGATGAGCAAGAACAGTGGCTCTATGACAATGCTAAGGGACGGGAAACATAGAACTGACAAATAAGTTTAATGAGCACTTTGGGGAGCAACGTCAAGTAAAGCAGTTAAAGTCATGGAAGAAAAACCATAAAGTTTCAAGTGGCTTAACTGGTCGGTTTGAAAAGGGCAGAGTAAACGAACACAAGGGGGATCACAGTTTCAGAATTCCAAACAGTGAGCACACAAGATTTAAAAAGGAAATCGACCAAAGAACCATCTTCCAGTAGGAACAACTGTTAAAAACACAGATGGTTACTTCCAGACAAAAGTGGCAGAGCCGAATAAGTGGAAGCTGACACACAGACTCATCTGGGAAAAAGCCAATGGACCTATTCCAAATGGCTACACAGTTACGTTCTTGGATAAGAACAAAAATAATTTAGATTTAAGTAATCTAGCGTTGCTATCAAGGCGAGCGCAGGCAGTCGCAGAACTACATTGGCTTATCTGAAGACCAAGAAATAAGTAAATCGGTAATTCAACTAAGCGAGCTACAAGTAAAGCGAAACAGCCTACATAAGCGGCTAAAGGAGAATAAGAAATGAACTACGAAGATCCATACAGAGAAGATTTGCAAGTGATTGACAGAGAACTAAGAAATCATTACGAATACAGACGTCAGCTTGAGATGGTCAATGAGCGCATTGCTGAGATTGATGCACAGCTTACTTCGATTGGTAGTCCTAGAATCATGAGTCCAGATGAAGCAAAGTACCAGAAAGGCACTAGGATTTATAGCGATATCAATATGCTGGAGCTATTTCAGGAGCAAGACCAATTGATGAAGCAGAAGCAAGACCTGTTATACTTGATCAGCCGTGTACAGGTGAAGTTGAATAAGCTGGACGCTGAGGAGTTAAAACTTATTGAGCAACGCTATAAGTACAAGAAAACTTTAAGAGAGTTGGCACAGAATACCCTATAACGGCAAAAAGCACAATGTCTAGAAAACTGGATGAAATTTTTGATAAAAATCACAAAATGATGTAGAATCCTAATTATTAGATGTTAAAAATCTAGATGTGAACAGAGAGAGATTATGAAAAAGAAAGGATATAGTGCTAGTTATGTTGCCAAATGGTTTTTAAACTACAATCGACTAATTATGAGCGAGAGCGATGCAGACTTGATTTCAAATTTAAAAATTACAAAAACTTTTGTATTATGCACAAGGTTGTTTTTAGCTTACTTTGATAGACCGCTTTTTAATGAACCGATTGTTGCCTGGGAACATGGGCCAGTTGTTGAATCGGTTTTATCAAGAATACAAAGCTAATAGGGCAAATGGAATTGTTTTTGATGAGGATTTTTAAAAGTAAATTTAATGATGAGGAGGAGAGTTTATTAGAAGAAGTGTATAACACTTTTGCTAAAATACTCTGTGGGGTCTTAGAAATATGACACATCAAGAAACACCTTGGCTAAGTACTCAGCAAAGTGATGTTATTGATAACGAAGTTATTAAAAAAATACTTTAAAGAAAAATTATATAAATTAATCATGCCGAAGTTAAAAAGAAGAAGGATAACAACAAGATCAGCCTAGATTCCAAACATGATGAAACTCATTGTAAACAATATAAAGATGATGTTTTGTTAGAATTTAGGGTGCATTACAGTCACGATGGTTATTCATTCGATGCATTAAGAGCATGCCAAAGAAATCATCCCGATGTAATGGAACAGTTTATGGATTTGGTTATAACGATTTCAAAAATCAAACTGGAGAGGCTTGGGAGCCGCGGAAAAAGAACAAAAGGTGGATTTGAAACACTATATTATAGTGAGCTACATTGTTCGATAGTTGAAAATTATTGGAAGGAAACAAATAAAAATTTTCTAAAGATAAAAATACACGTATTTAGGTTTGGAAGTGGTGATAGATATAGAATGATTGGTTATAAATCGAATAAATGCAGTAGAGCTTTCCATATTTTTAGCTTTTTGATTTAGAATCATTCTTTATATAACCATGGAAATTAGTGATTTTGGGACATGTCCCACGACTTTTAGATGTATAATGGGCGTAGGCGAAAAACCATGAGCAGAAATGCTTGTGGTTTTTCGTACATACATTCGAAGCTATCAGCAGTTTCCCTCTGAAATTTATTTGGCTTATTTTCCATGTGTACTCATATGACATACTTTGCTGATAGTTTCTAATGTGTGTACGACAATGTAGAAAGGAGCAAGTCTATGAAAAAGAAGAGTAAGAAATCTAACCATCTTTTTAAAAAGATGAACACGGGCTTACTCCAAAACAAAGGGCATTTGCGGATGAGTATGTTATTACGCTTAATGCGACAGTGTCGTATAAGAAAATATACAGTGTAAAAAGAGACAGCGTGGCCAGTACGAATGGAAGTCGTTTGCTTGGAAATGCTAATGTTAAAGCATATATTGATAAGCGCCTTGAAGAGATCAAATCCGCTAAGGTCGCAGATCAGCAAGAAGTGATGGAATATCTGACATCGGTCATGCGCGGTGAGAAAACAGAGCCATTGCTTGTGCTTGACGGTGAGGGTACACAAAAATCGTTGATTCTGTACCAAGTGTTCAGACGAGAACTAAAGCAGCAGAATTGCTTGGTAAGCGTTACAGTCTATTCACTGATAAACAAGAGGTCAGTGCCGATGTTGATTTGAATATTACGGTTGATTATGGAGATACTGATGAGGATATCGGTTCAAGCGAATAGTTCTTTCAAAGGACCTGACCAGTCAAGGAAGCGATATATCGTCATGCTCGGCTCTGCCGGCTCAGGTAAAAGCGTTGATACAGCACAGCATTACATTCTGCGTTTGATGGCTGATAAGGGAAGAAATTTGTTATGTGTCAGAAAATCGGATGTAACGAATAGAGATAGCACGTTTGCGGAATTGCAGAATGCTATTTTTCGTATGTTTGGTGATTCATATAGTCGATACTGGTCAATCAATTCGTCGGCAATGATTATCGAGAATAAGTTCAATTACAATCAAATTATTTTTTTCGTGGTGTGAACGATGAGAAGCAACGTGAAAAAGTGAAATCAATCACCTTTTAAACGTGGAAAACTGACAGATGTGTGGATCGAGGAAGCAACAGAATTGACAAAGGCAGACTTTGAAATCATAGATGACCGCCTTCGTGGTGAGCTGCCTGCAGGACTCTTTTATCAGATACGCATGACGTTTAATCCGGTAAATGCTAATCACTGGATCAAACGTGATTTCTTTGATAGACCGGATGATGATGTATATACGCATAAGAGCACTTACTTACAGAATCGTTTTATCGATGCGGCATATCATAAGCGTATGATGCGCCGTAAAGAGGTAGATCCAGAAGGCTATCAGGTATACGGTCTTGGAAACTGGGGCGAAACACGAGGGCTCATTCTTCATAACTGGGAAGTAATCACATGTAATCAAGACCTACAGTGGTATGACGATGTAGCAATCGGTCAGGACTTCGGTTTTAACCACGCTAACGCATTGTTTCTGTATGGATGGAAGGATAGTAATATCTATGTCATACGTGGCCTGTATGGCTACGAAAAGGACACGTCAGAGTGGATTATTGAAGCAAACAATGCCGGTATTCCAAAAGACGTATTGATGTGGTGTGAATCTGCTGAACCGGACCGTATCAAGATGTGGTGTAATGCCGGATATAGGGCGAGAGCAGTCAGCAAGGAGCAGAATTCTGTCAAAGCACAGATAGACTGGTTGAAGGGTAATCCTGCCGGCAAGAACGAGCGTGCGATTAAGAGAATGATCTATATCGATGCAGCATGTGTCGATTTCAAAAAAGAAATAGAACAGTGGAAATGGAAGCATGATGATAAACGTGATGTTTATCTTGACGAACCCGTTTCCTTTTTTGATGATGCGATGGCATCACTTGAGATATGGCGTCGAAGGATGGCGAAAGCCAGAGGACGTTTAGTTCTCGGAACCAAGAAATTGTAGGAGGTATACCCGTGCAAAAACAATCCATTTGCTTTTACCAAAAAGTTGGTAATGAATGTAACCGGAGATGAATTAAATATTACATTTGAAACGGTGACAAAAATATATTAAAAACATGAAAGTAGATTGAATAGATACAACTATCTAAACAAACTGTATGAAGGATTTCAGATGATCCTTGATGAACCGAAAAAGGATGAATGAAACCGGATAACCGTTTAATCGTAAATTTTTCCTCGGACTATTACAGAGGATGCTTTGGGGTATGGGTATAGTATTCCGATTAAGAAAGTAACGGAAGATAAAGAACTGCAAGACTCTATTGATAAATTCAGCAAGATAAACAGTCTTGAAGATCATGAATATGAACTTGCAAAAATGTGTTGTAAATTTGGTCATGCATGGGAATACTTCTATCAAGACGAAAACAGCAAGACACGTGTGACACGATGTACGCCTATGGAGTTGTTTGTTGTCTATGATGACACGATGCAACACCGAGCGTTGTTTGCGGTCAGATATGGCTATCATTCAACTGATAGTGATGTATCGCGCGGAGAGATCTATGGTGAGGTGCTGACGAGAGAATGGATTCGTCAATTTGAAGGTACTAAATTCATCGAGGAACAAAAACCAAATCCATATGGTTACATTCCTGTTGTAGAGTGGGTGTTAAATGAAGAACGCATGGGATTATACGAACCTGCAGCGGCATTAATCGAAGCATTCAGCGAAACAATCGGTATGAAGAAAAATGATGTCGATGCGTTCGCAGAAGCCTATATGGTGATAATTGGTGCAGAAGTCGGTGACGATGGTGTCAAAGCGCATCCATGATCAACGCTTGATTAATATCTGGGGAACTGACAACAGCGATGAAATCAAAGATACGATGGTTCAATTCCCTGCAGAAGCCTACTGCCGACGGGACACAGGAAAATTTATTAACTCGTTTGGAAGATTTGATATACAAGATCTGTATGGTGCCAAACATCAATGATGAAATGTTTGGTAATGCTACAAGCGGAATTGCTCTAGCATATAAGTTGAAACCTCTCGATAACTTAACAGGTACATTTAATCGAAAGATAACTAAGTCATTGCAAAAGCGATATAAGATATTCTGTACGCTTGCTGTCAACTCAAAGAGTCCTGACGCATGGACGGATATTGATTTCAGGTTTACAAAGAATATTCCTCATAACATCACAGAAGAAGTAACGAATGCTCGTAATCTCGAAGGTGTCGTAAGCAAGAAAACACAACTCGGTGTTCTTTTCTATCGTTGAAAATGTGCAAGATGAGATTGATGCGATGGATAAGGAACAGAACGTGCAGCAGGATAACGTTGTTTCTGGCTTCTTTAAGAAGCAGGATGATGAATATGACTCGAAGTCACAAAAAGACGCTGCATTGCAACAAAATCAAGGCGTAGCAAAGGAAATTGAGGCGTAGTGCATGTCAATATTAAAGAAATTCACTTCTGAGAAGGAAATGATATCTGAATACTGGCGACAGCGCGAAGAAAGACAGCGTCAGAAGAACCTAGAAAAACTCGGTACATTAAACGAGCAGATAAGTGATATCTATAGCGATATGGAAGAGGCAATCAACAAAGAGATTGCTTCTTTTTATGTCAAATATGCTGCTGCCGAAGGTATCACGCTTGCCAGTGCAAAAAGAACGTGTTAGTAAATTAGATATCGAAAAGTATTCACGTATGGCCAAGAAATTTGTTGAAGATCGCGATTTCTCAAACGAAGCCAATGAAGCGATGCGGCTATATAACACAACCATGAAAATTAACCGATTAGAAATGTTGAAATCAAACATCGGCATGAAGATGATCGATGGTTATTCTGATATTGAGAAATTGACAGATAAAGGCTTTTAACAGATCAGGCACACGAAGAGTTCAAACGGCAAGCAGGAATCCTTCATACAACTGTAAACGGTGATATTGATGAATTGGCTAAGAATATTGCAAATGCATCATTTCAAAACGCTACGTTTTTCTGATCGTATATGGCAACATCAAGATATCCTGCGAAATGATCTCGGTACATTGTTACATCAGGGGCTGATACAGGGTGTAAGTGCAGCAGAACTTGCACGGCGTCTACGTAAAGAGATCAATACCAGCAAGTCCAACTCTCAACGGTTGTTACGAACAGAGTTGGCCAGAGTGCAGATTGATGCTCAGATGGAAAGTTACAGACGCAATGGCTACAGCAAGTATAAGTTCTTAGCTTTTAGGCGCTCATGCGTGTGAAGAGGTATGCGTAATGATGGTGAGATATTTAATGTCGAAGATGGCAGAGTTGGTGAAAACATGCCACCAATGCATCCGAATTGTATGTGTTCAACAACTCCGGTATTTGAAAAGGTACAGATATCCAAAGATGTAGATTATATGGGTAGGAGGAAACGAGAATCGTTTGAAACACCGCTCGGAGATATTAAAAAACGTTGCTGTTTACGAGAGTGACGTAAACAGTAAAATCAGCACGCAAACATACTCGCAAAGTGCGAAGAAAATAGTAAGTGCAGTTGATGATTTTATGAGTGAAAACTCGGTAAAAGTGAATGTGGTTGTGCTAAAAAATAAAACTCTCGGTGGTTTATCAGCTTACGATCACAGCAAGAATGTGCTGTACGTCAGCGAGGAACTATCAAACGTCGCAGAATTTAAAAATTAGTCGGTGATTACTTCTCGGCAGAGAACGTCAAAGATGTATTTACACATGAACTACTCGGTCATAAAGCACACTGGGAAGCAATCAAAAATATCAATCTTCGCATCGGTCAGAGAGTATCGAGCAGTCAAAAATGCACTTGAAGAGAAACTACAAAAATATGTAGCAACGCAGTTAAACCAGGATTACAATTATCTACGGAACAACGTCGGTGAAAACGCAAGTAGCGAATATAAGCAAGAAAAATCGTTGAATGAAGTGATTGCTGATGCTATAGTGTTAATGAAGAAAAGGGGCTCTAAAGGATAAGACCTTAGAAAGGCTGATAAACGAGGTGTTAGATTATGATGGTTAAACCTTCAAAAGAATATTTAAGATTAAGTAAAATTAGTTGAGCCGTGGATAGTGATAGACATGGAAAAATACGAGCCTGTTTTGCGTCAAGATGCCCCCAGAAAAGTAAAAAGCATATAAAAATTTCTAATCCACATTTTCACTAAAAATTCATAAGATACTAGCACTCTACAGAGTGCTTTTTTAATGCAGAAAGGGCGGAAAAAATGATACATGTACACTTGACTGAAAGAACCATAACGATTAAAGGGCACGCCTATTATGATGCGCCTGGTAAAGATATCATCTGTGCCGTAGTATCGGCATTGGCAGACTACATTAGCAATTTCGATTACGGAATTATGTACAGATATGGTGTCGTGTATTCAAGAAAATGGAAATATTCGAATCAAATTTAAAGATAAGAGCCTTTCAGAGCATGCGCAACTCTTGATCAGCTCTTTTTCTTTGGGCGTACAGGGGATAGCGGAAGTTTATCCGGATTACGTTCATTATGTTGATCTACGACCAGGCTTGAGAGTCGATAAACCTTAAGGGCAAAAGACGGCGCTCGTCTATAAATATGCGGATGGAGGAAAAAGATGAATAAGAGAAACAGAGCAGTTCTGCTTGCCTTTAATCAGGCATCCATGAGATTTAATTTACAACGATTTGCTGATGGCGTCGATACTGGTGAGCATGAGCAATCCAAAGAAGGCGCAGACCAATCCGGTACAGATGGTGAGGGCGACAACCAGCAAAAATGATGAGAAGAAGTATTCTGATGAAGATGTAAATCGAATCCTCGAGTGCTAAGTTTGCCAAATGGCAGAAAAGAGCAGGAAAAGAAACAAGCGAAGCCGATGAAGCCAAGAAGTTGGCCAATATGTCAGCAGAAGAAAAGGCTGCGGTAGAAAAGCAGAAAGAGGCTGAAAAAGTTGCAAAAACTTGAAGAAGAATTGACAAATCTGAAAGAAAGGGCTGCACGTGCGGAACTTTCAAAAGAAGCTGCCAAGATCATGAAGGCTGACCATGAAATTATTGCAACACAGGATATGCTTGATTTCGTTGTAAGCCAAGATGCGGAAACAACAAAGGCAAATATTTCTAAACTGGTATCCATTATTCAGGATGACAGAAAGGCTCAAGATGCATTGCGTGCTAAGGGCGTTACACCTAAGGTGTTTAGCAATGATGGAGCGCAAATGACGGCATTGGAAAAAGCAATTGCGCGTCATAAACATTAAAAAGAAAGAGGTATAACATGAAGAAATCTACCAAAGATTTATTGAAGAAAATCAATCTACAACGCTTTGCGGAGAATAACACCGGTGTAAGGGTGTATGCAAAAGGAATTCAAAGAATTAATCAATCCTGTTTTGCTGAACAGTCTTATTTCTTGGATATGTTCGGCGGTCAAATGGAAGCACGCGACGGCGTTCAAAACAATAAGAACGCATTCAGCGTAAAGACAAACGACATGAAGACGGTTATTGCCGAATACAACACTGATGCTAATATCGGTATGGGTACCGGTACAGGTAAGTCATCTCGTTTTTGGTGAACGCAAAGAAGTCGTATATAAAGACGTAGATGTACCATACAAATGGGGCTGGTCATTCCATGAAGGATTAGACCGTGCGACTATCAACAATGATATGGATGCGGCAGTTATCGACCGTCTGGACCTGCAGGCGAAGCATTGATTGCAAAAGGCAAATGCAGAACAATCCAAATACATCTCTGCGAGTGCAAAAGGAAGAATTGAAGGTGGTGCAACTGTTACAAAAAGACAACGTTGCTGAAGTGTTTGCAAAATTGTCTGCTTACTTCGTGAACGCAAAGGTTAAGAAGGGAACAAAGTTAGTTGCTAAAGTTAATACCGCTGTTTACGATGCAATCGTCAACAGCAACTTATCAACTACTTCAAAACATTCTGATACGAATATTGACACAAACGAGGGTTCGTAAGTTCAAGGGATTTGAAATTACTGAACTTCCGGATGATGCGTTCCAAACAAATGAAGTTGTATATGCATACGCTGTGAATATCGGCAAAAGCATTTACGGGTATCGTTACGACTCGTACCATTGATTCCGAAGACTTTTGACGGTGTAGCATTACAAGGTCAAAGGTAAGGCCGGTGAATACGTGCCAGAAGTAAACATGAAGGCTATCGCAAAAGTAACTGTTACGGGTGCTTAAGCCATTTGATGGACTGTACATTATGGGTGTGCGGTCCTTTTAGTTTTAATAAAGAAAAGGAGATAAGTCATGCATAAAGTTATTAAACGTTTCCATGATCTACATGATCACGATAAAGTGAAAGGATATCATGAATACAATGTTGATGATGTTTATCCGCGTGAGGGGTATGAAACATCCGAAGATCGTATTGCCGAGTTGTCCGGAGATAATAACGCACAAGGCACACCGTTGATTGCTGAAGTCGAAGAGGAACCGGCAGAAAATGCACAAGACACCCCGGAAAAGAAAAACAATAAGAAGGATAAGTAATCATGGAAGTTTTGGAGCAAGTTAAAAATTGCTTGGAACTGTCAAACGCGATGATCCGTTGAATACCGTTATTGATTTAACTGAAGCGCGCTTAAAAAATTTGCTGGGTGGGGCTGATAGTGTGCCTGAAAGGCTGCTATATGTCGTGGTTGAGGTTTCTATCATTCGTTACAATCGCATCGGCTCAGAAGGCTTTAAAAGTCATTCTGTCGAAAGGGCAATCCATATCGTTTTCCTGATAGTGATTTTGAACAGTACTCTGATGATATTGCGAAGTATCTTGCAACAAAACGATCAGAATTCAGATAACAAAACGAGGATTAAATTTATATGAGATACGATAAAGAAATCTATTTTGAAAAACTTAATCCGGGTAAGCTGAATGAAGAAACGGGTAATTACGATGATGTAGTAGTCGCTGTTTCAACACTTGATTGGGCAAGTATCATGAATACATCAGATGATACTAAACAACTTGTCTATGGCAATATTAAACAGCAGTCTCTTACGATTCAAATACAAAAACGTGTTTGATGGGGCATTTGATCGTATTAAGTTCAATGGTAAATATTATCATGTTGATTCAGAGAGAATATTGGGGATTAAACAGACGTTTATTGTATCGGAGATCCAATGACCAAAGTACGTGTTAAATTTTCCGGTCTGAATGAACTTAGAGTAACGATCAAGAAAAAGCATGAATCTGTCAGATGTAAAAAACGTTGTCAGTAAGAACGGAGCTGAACTGTCTGAGAAGATGCAACGTAAAACGACGTCAGCCTTTACGAAAGGATATTCGCAGGGTAATACCGCACGATCAATCAAGCCACTTGTGGTGGATAACGGTATGACTGTCGAGGTGGAGCCGAAGATGAACTATGACCCATATGTTGAGTATGGAACGCGTTTTATGGAAGCGGAGCCATTTGTAAATCCGGCATTTGAGAAGCAGGCACCCATATTTATCAAAGATATAGAGATTTGGTTAAATAAAAGGTAGGAGGACATTATGGATCCACAGCAAGAGTTATTTATCGCTTTGAAAAAGCAATCGAAGCCAAAAGGATATGATGTGTATGATGGTGGCCTTCCACCGGATAATACCATATCCTTTTGTTTATATCGGAAATAGCGTAATGACAGATGATCACGGTAATAAAACACAGTTGCTATGTACGGTTATTCAGACTATCCATGTTTGGCATAACAATCCAAAACAACGTGGAATGATGTCATCAATACTGTCTGAAATCAAGAAGGTATGTAGAACCTTAGAATATACAAAGACGTTTGCATGGATGGTAGATGGTATAAATCAAGATATCATACCAGACACAACGACCAATACGCCATTGATGCATGGAGTGTTGGAAATCGATTTTAAAATGAAAGGAGCAATTGAAAATGCTTAAAAAGATATTTAATTTACAACGTTTTGCAGAAGCGGTATCCGGTAAACAATATGTTTATTTGTATCGTGTGCTTGCTGATGCGGCTACTAAAGCAGGGACAAATCTTGCCTTTGTAACAGAAAACGGAAAAACAATTTCTGCTGATGCAGATAGTACCACAACAAAAAGACGGTGCAATCCGTACACCAGGAACACCTGAGATTGAAATCACATCTACATCAATTTTTTCTAAAGGAGATGAGACTGTTAAGGAACTTGAAAAAGCATGTCTTGGCGGAAAGTTAATGGAAATTTGGGAAGTAGATAGATCAACTAAGACTTCTGACAATAAATGCGATGCGGCGTACTATCAAGGATATCTGACATCTTTTTGAAGTCACTGCGAATGCGGAAGATTTTGTTGAGATTTCTTTGACTTTCGGTATTAATGGCAAAGGTGCTACAGGCAAGGCAACTCTTAGTGCTCAACAAGAGGCAATCGCCGATTATGTTTTCCAAGATACAAATAAGACGGGCGGATAATCAAATGCTAGGCAAGGGTGATACTCCCTTGCCTCGGTTTTTATAAAAAGGAAAAGGAGAAGTTATGAATTTAGAACTTGAAATAAAGCATCAGGTATATACATTTCGCTTTGGTATGGGCTTTTTAGTCGATATTAATGAAACATACACAAGGGATATTCCGGGTTCCAAGCAGGCTGATAAGATCGACACAGTATCAAATTGCAGGTCTGATTGACCGCAATCCTATTTCATTACAAAGAGGTACTATATACAGCGTGCATCAATGAACCTAAATTAACAATGGCAGAAATTGGTGCGTATATTGAAGAGGTAGATGATATTGAAGGGCTGTTCCAAAAGGTGCTCGATTTTTTATCAGAGAGCAACTGTACAAACCACTTGACAAAGAAAGATGTTGAAAGTTGTACAGGAGCAGGAAGAGGAGAGAAGAAACGGAAAGAAGCGCTCGAAAAAGATTATGGATGGAGTGAAGACAGAGTAACTCCGGAGAAGTTATATGAACAAATAGCGATTAATTGCTATCGGTATTTTAATTTTGTGTCAGACGAGCAAATTCGTATGCTCACTTTTCCGGAATACGAAAGAATGATGAAAGCCCTACGATTACGCATGGTTGATGAAAGTATGCTCGTCATGAACAGGCATATTTAAACTTCTTGGCACAAGGGAAAAAGAGATCAGGGCGCTACCTGAAACCAATCTACAATACGTTCAAGAAATTCTTTGACTATGAAAAAATGGTTGGAAAAGGCAAATAATAAGCAATCACCTAAAACGACCTCACATAGTAAGAAATTTGAAGGTATAGGCGCATTGCTTAAGAAGGGAGAAAGTAATGGCACAATCAAAATCTGTAAAAAGCTATACTCTCTGCTGAAGATAAAGGGTTTTTCAAAGGCGTTTTAGCAAAAGCCGACAATATGCTGGATTCATTTTCAATCGAAAGTATCGAGCGGACTTGGCTTTGGCGTATTAATAGGTATTGGCCAAAAAGCATTTGAAGCAATTTCAAGCGGCATAGGCGGAATGGTCGGCGAACTTGATGATGCCTCAAAAGCATGGCAAACATTTGAAAAAAATATGCAGATTAACGGTCATACCGAAGATGAAATAAAGGCCATTAAAAGGAACTGCAATCATTTGCGAAACAACCATCTACAGCTCATCTGATATGGCAAGCACTTTTCGCACAATTAGATGCAGTTGGTATCGACTCTGCGCAAAGATCTGGTAAGGCATTCGGTGGTTTGGCAGCCGCTTCAAGCGAGCCAAAGCAGGCAATGAAAACACTATCCACGCAGGCAGTACAGATGGCCGCTAAGCCTAAGATAGCATGGATGGACTTTAAATTGATGCTGGAACAGACACCTGCAGGTATTGCTGCTGTTGCGAAAACAATGGGAATATCCACGGCACAACTTGTTTCGGCGGTTCAAGACGGCAAAGTTAAGACACAAGATTTTTGATGCAATCAAGCAGACCGCCGGTGCCCGGTACTGAGTTTGCTGAAATGGCAACACAGTATAAAACAATCGGGCAAGCGATGGACGGCTTGACGGAAACAATCAGTAATAAATTGCTACCCGTCTATCAAAAACTTTCAGAAGAGGGAATCAAGAGGGTTGTTGATTTAACAGACACCCTTGCAAATTCTATTGATCGTTTGACGGCGGCATTTGATAGTGGTGGCTTGACTGGCGTACTTGGTGAATTGCTGAATATGGCCAATGAATTGCCTGGTCCAATTAAAAGCACTTGGGGCAGTCGGTGGTGCAGCATTTGCGAATATGGCTGCATCAAAGGTTCTGAATCCTCAGACGTTTAGTGCTGTATCAAATGCTGCATCAGGTGCGTTTTCAGCAATGAGCGGTGGTTTTAAAGCACTTTCGTCTGGTGCAATGTCATTTGGTTCTAAAAGCAATGACGGTCGCAACCAAAGGTATAACTAAATTTCAATTAATAACTGGGGCAATCAATCCAGGAAGTATTGGCCAAAAATTTTTTGGTCAAGTTTTAATGGACTTACGAGTGGAGCGTCTTCTAAAATATCCGGAATAACTAATAAGATTAAAAATCATTTATTGGTAAGATAGCGAATATAACAGGAGCAATCGGTGAAAAAGATGCTCAGCGTTGGTGGAAAAAGTTACAAAGCGGACTTGGAACCTTAATGCAAATGGGACTTAAGGCTGTTATGCCTGCTGCCATGATTGCGGCAGTCATTGCAGGCTTAGGTGTGCTGTATCATACTTACGGCAGTCAGATTAACAGCATTATCAATATGGTCATTCAAAAAGGGCCAGAAATGATTACTGGGTTTGTTAGCAGTATCACGTCACAAATTCCTCTGTTAGTAAACAGTGGGACTGTCATGATACAAAAAATACTAGAGGGCATTGCAGTATTGATGCCAAGTATTTTGACAGGTGGCGCTGAAATCATCACAACGCTTGTTGACAGTCTTGCAAAAATGCACCTTTTTTTGATTGATAGCGCAGTAGCGGTTATTAATCAGTTCGTATTAGGGCTTGCATCGGTGCTTCCGGAAAGTATGTATCCGGATTGAATTTGATTGCGGCGCTTGCACAAGGTATTGGAAACAATCTACCTGAAATTGCTGCAACCGCATTTGATGCAATATTGAAATTTGTAGATGGCATCATCGACCATCTTCCTGAAATCATTGAAGCGGCATTGAAGATTATTAAATCTCTTGCAACAGGACTCATACAATCGTTTCCGACAATTGTAGAAAAAGGCGGACAGTTAATCCAAAAACTGCTCGTTGGTATTGGAAAGGCAATTCCTCTTGTCTTAACAGCATTCTTTGACTTAGGGAAAAACATTATTTCAGAAGTATCGAAGATTGATCTATGGGCCGCAGGTAAAGCTATCATCGATGGTTTCTTGAATGGACTTAAATCTGCTTTTGACAGCGTGAAAGACTTTGTCGGCGGAATCGGATCATGGATTGCCGAACATAAAGGTCCGTTAAGCTATGATAAGCGATTGCTGATTCCTGCAGGTCAAGCAATCATGAGTGGCTTGGACAAAGGTTTATCTACAGCGTTTAGTGCAGTCAAATCACGCGTATCAAGTATGGGAGACATGCTTGCAAGCATGATGGGTAACAGTTATGATCTTGCATTTGCAGGAGTAGGCAGAAGCATTAAGCCTTTAAATATGAATGCCGCACTTGATGAAACAGCGGAATACACCATGAATAGTACACAAACAATCATCGTACCTGTACAGATTGATGGTAAGGAATTTGCAAGAGTAACTGCAGAATACACACAAGATGCTTTGAAAGATAAAGAAGAACTTGATAAACGTCTGAGAGGTGAATAATGTATAACTTTAAAGATATAGATTCAAAGGAGAGCAGCACACTACTGCTCTCCGAATATTTAAAAATATGACGGCATAATATTAGAGCAAATAATACCTGGTTATACAACATTATCCATAGAGGGTGAGAACTGTTTTCTCCAGAGATTATGACAAAAGAAATCACAGGGGTAGATGGTAGTCACTATTACGGAAGACGCTATCCTGCAAGAACTATAAGGGTCAAGTATCAATTGATTGCAAATACACCTGAAGAGTTTCGAGATGCTTTTTAATAAATTAAATGCATGTTTATCAAAAAGAAAATGTACAGGTGATATTTGGTGATGAACCGGATAAAATATTTTGTTGGCTCAAAAAAGTTGGTAATGATAATGTTCCTGAAGGACACAAAAGTATTGTTTCCTCGTTTGAAATCTATTGTCCAGATCCATTTAAATATGCTACGACAATCAAAGAAGTTTCGGCAGTAAAAAACGTAAATGGAATCTATGAAGCAACCATCGAGAACCAAGGAAATTATGAATTGCTTCCGGAGTTTGAAATCAGGCATAAAGGTGAAACAGGATATCTATCAATCGTCAGTCAGAACGGAGCAATGCAATTTGGTACTCTTGAAAAGCCAAGTGAGCATACAGAGGAAAGAACAGTTATGCTTGCAGACTACAAGCAGGCAAGTGATATGTCTAATATGATATTGAATGACGGTTGTATAAACCTTGTGCAAAATGGTACAACCACAAGCGCAGAAGGCAAGTATTTATCGCTTGATGATATAGGTACAGGGATTGGTGGCACGGTGCAAGCCGTACTTTTACAATTGCTACACCAACAAAACAATTTAACCGTTAATTCAAAGATTTGGTTTTGAGACATATCTGATTAGCCAAAAGGGTATGATCAAATTGCAATTGGTGATGAAGAAAAGAAACGGCTATGTGCAATACATCTTCGAAATATAATCCTTCCAACAATATCGCTGATATATACATGCAGACGGATAATGTAACGAAGCAGTTGAACTTTGAACCAAGTCACACATCTATAACGAATCAAGACAAAGGAAATATCAGTATCACTTTTAACAAAGGATATATTGATTTCTTAATTCAAGGTGAGAAATATAGCATGTATGACCCTACACTAGCTAGCAAGAAAGCCAAGTATGTAACAATTTATCTTGCACAAATAGGCGCAACGAATAACCGATCTCATGATCTTATGAGTCGACTGTATGTTAAAACCTTGCAGATTATTGATAATCGCACAAATACTTTTACAACCATACCAAATCGTTATCATGCTGGCGATGTTTGCACTGTCTTAAATGGGAAATATTATGTCAACGGTGTTTATACGCCGCAAGACGAAATATTGGGTACAAAGTATTTTAAAGTTTCGCCAGGACAGTCTAAGATACAGTTTGGCGATTCATTGTGGTCAAATAGTGATATGGAGATCACGGTGAGATATAGAGAAAGGTGGTTATAAATATGCGCATAGCAATATTAAACCCATTTGATAGAGTTGTAGCGCACATATCGATAACAGCGTTCCGGAAGCATTACATTATTATGATGATACTTTGCATACATATCTTGCTGGTTCTCAATATACATTTTGAATTTAAGATATATGCGGATATGGCTGACAGTAAATATATTGTTGCTGGAAATAAACTTGGATTTAAATACAAGGATAAAGAATATTATCTAAACATCGTATCCGTAGATGGAGATAACAGAGAATTAAATGTTGTGGCCTATGGCTTTGTCTCTGCAGTTATCTGGCAATACAATTTCTGAATACAAAGCGGATAAAAGCATATTCGTTTAAAAGAGTATCTTGCCAAATTCGATAGTGATAACGTCGTCAAGTTAGGAATCAATGAAATCAGTGACCGGAGTCGAAAACTTGATTGGGATGGAGAAAGTACATTGCTTGCAAGACTGTTTTCTCTTGCCACTAAATTTAATGCTGAGATTGAATTCATTACTAATCTCAATGATGATTATTCTTTGAAAGAGATAACACTTAACGTGTATCGGAAACACAGCGATACTGTACAAGGAATTGGGACAGATCATAGTGCAATCGTGCTTAGAGATTTGTTCACTATTAATCGCACGGTCGATATTAAAGACTTATATACGCCATATTCCCAACCGGAAAAGACGGATTGAATCTTATAAGTATGGCTGAAAAACGGAAAAAGGATGATGCAGGAAACACGTTTGTAAAGCCTACGGGCAGTAACATCATTTACGCACAGACGGCAATGAACAGTTTTCCGAACCATCTTAAGAGTATGCATGCAAAGTATATCGTTAAAAGTTGGAGTACAGATTATGAAACAGTTGAGGCACTGTATGGCAATGCATTAGCCGAACTAAAAAAGAATTGTACGCCAAAGGTAAGTTATACGATTGATGGATATGTTGACGGTGAAATCGGCGATACCTACACGATTGAAGATAAAGGATTTAACAGCGTGCAGTATATTCGTGCTCGTATCATTGAGCAGCAAATCTGTACGACTGATGTGCGCAACAGTAAAACCGTATTCGATAACTTTACTGAAATAAGTGCGAAAATCAGTAATGACGTTTTTAAAACAAGTACAGGCTCTCATTGATGCTAATAAAAATATAGCAATACTGGTGTCGTCATCGAACGGCACCATTTTTAACGAGTCTGATGAAAATAAAAAAACCACTCTGACAGCAAGGTTACTTGACGGACAGAATGATGTTACTGATAAGTACCGCATCATGATCTATCGAGATGGTACGTACGTCAAAGATGGTCCAAATATCGAATTAACGGTATCCGGTAAAACAATCATACGTTTTGATGCAATTGGTGTAAATGAAGTAGTTGTTGGGTCATATGAACTAACAATTGGTTTTACAAAAAACGGTAAGGACGCCGTACAGTTAAAAATCACCTCTACTACACAGAAATATCAATTAAGCGATGATGGTAATAATACACCTGCAGGAGAATGGTTGGATACAAAAACCGACTTTCTCGAAAAGAGTATATCTGGACTATGGTGACGCATTCCTATTCAGATGGTAGCACTACATCGTTTTACCTAGTTGAAAAAGACCACGCAGAGTGCATCAAAGTACGCAATACTATTTATCGACATCTGCAGAGAATGTCGAGAATGGTGAATGGTCTGATACAGAGCCAGACATGGTAATCGGAAAATATATGTGGAGTCGTCACAAACTTTCCTATTCTGACGGTTCAGTCGAATATAGCACTGAATGGCGTAACGATCAGATCAATAAAATGTTTACGACCATTCAAACTCTATCGACAAATATTTCAGATACTGACGGAAAAATCAATCTTGTAGTTCAGAATGCACAGACATTGATTGATAACCGGATTGCTGATGAAACGCAACGTATCAAAAACGAATATGTGACAAAGACAGACTTTGAAGTTGCTAATGGAAATGTTGCTACAAGATTCACTGATATCGAAAATGGCGTAGAGAAGATCACAAGTCTGATTGAGAATACACCGGATGGGACGCGCTGGAAAAACATTGCGCATGGTGATACAGAAACTTTGATGGCCGCTGATGGTCAACATATCTTTGTGGCTGGAAAAGAAGTTGCATCATTTACGGCCAATGCTGCGACCATGCAAGCATTAAAGGTGACGGTGATGTTCAGATGGGCGCACATCTGATACAACGTGGTCAACATAAGGAAATAACAACAGGCAAGATGGTAGCGAGTACCGATTGGTACTGGATCGGGGGTGAATAGTCATGGCATATACAGGTGATTTGCAAGTCATTCCGCCAGCGGGCAGAGGTCGTATGAACATCCACGTTGAATGGTATGAAGATAGTGCTAATGTTACGAACAACGCTTCAGTGATACACATGAGCGGGTATATCTATAACCCTGATGGGGCAACATTGTTTGACACATATGGTAATGGGCAAGGCGTAATCAGACTATACTGGCACGATAATAGACAAGGTGAAGTGTGCTTGAGTGCAGATACAGTAGTAACAAGTCTTGCTGGATACCAGACTATAAATGTATCAGGTAGCCTTACTATCACACACAACGGTGATGGTTCATTGCTTGGGTATGGTGGGATTGAGTGGGTCAAAGAATCATCTTTGAACTGGATGCCTGAAACGTGCTTTGTCAATACAGGCGGGTATGTCGCATTAACAGCGATTCCACGTGCAAGTGAAGTTACAGGAATAACCTTTGGAAATAACTGGGACGACGCGATTAGAGTGACATATAATCGCAAGAGCGGTTCTTTTAGGAGAAGTTGGCCATCAAAAATCGATGGTGGTAAAACTCTAAAAACGATACAGGGATATGAAAGTGGTGCAAGTGTTACATTTAGTGAATCTGAGAAGAACATGGTACGTGAGTTTGTTAATACGCATGGTACATTGACTTATAACGTGGTGCTTGAAACCTATACAAAGCGATTATGCAACGAAGATAGGCACGTCAAATACATATTCGCATTCATACAATTTTATCTCTGTTCCAGACGTGCAGGTGACCGTGACGGAAGTGGGAATCACCGGCAAGAATGTTGGTGCGCTTGAAACGGTAGCAATTATTGGTAAAAAGAAGATTGGTGTTACAGTTACACCGAAAAAAACTGGGCGGACATCAAAGGCAGTCAAAGCATACGTTGGCGGCAGAAGCACAACCATTACGGTTACTAAACGAGGCAAGCGGGGCATACACTGGGAAGCGACCATTACAAATCTGACGAATGCGGATTATATGGTACTAACAACTGATAGCAGAAATACTGATGGCAAGTGGGAAGCAAAAAGGTACTTTTTAAAAGCATACTCACCACCAAACATATTGAACGTAGTTGTACAGAGAAACTACACAGACGTCCAGTAATGCGACATTAGCGGCGGATGGCATCTACTATAACGGCACAATCGGAATACGACCAATGCGATTACAATCGTTATCAGCGGAGCAGCTACAGGAGATACAACACCAGCATATAACGGCAACAAATGGAATACATCAAAAGCAATCAACGGTGCTGATCCAAAGAATGCATACAAGTATGCAGTTACTGTTACAGATGTATTTGGGCGAAAATAACTGTTGAGTATTCATTGGGTGCGAGTAAACCGGTCATGTCCGTGTTAGAAAAAGAGGTGTGTATTAACGGATCTATTGTCGCTGATGATTACTACTTCAAAACAAAGCGATTGATTGATTTCTTCTACCCTGTTGGCTCAATTCTTATGAATGACAATAAGGACTACGATCAAACATCATTCTCGGTGGAACATGGGAAAAGATTGAGGACAGATTCTTGATAGGTTCGAGTAAAGATATGCCTATCAAGTCAAAGGGTGGTAGTGCTACCCACACTCATGGAAATAGAGATGGAAGAAACGGCAATCTTGCAGCAGCTATTGGTGCGGTTAATGGAAATGTTAATGCTATTGGCTATAAGGCTACTAATGATACGAATGTAAGTGCTTTGGGAAATGCATCATTTGTTGTTTCTGGAGCGAGTCAGGGTTTCGCGGGATGGAACCATTTCACACAAGTCGTAGGACAAACGGCAGAAGCAAGCACATTACCACCATATTACGCGGTTAACATTTGGCGTAGAACAGCATAGGAAGTGAGGATAGAAGATGGAAATTAAACTAAATGATGGCAAAACATTTGAAGTTTTGTCATATCAAAAAAACAGTTTTGAATTGATGATACCTTTTAAAAGGGTTTATGATACGGCGGTTTTGATGAGTCAAAACAATGTTTCAAGTTCTAAAATCATAGATTCTAGCACAGGGAAAGAAACAGTCATTTATCAATTCAAAGCAGTAAAGCCTTTGGGGTTTGAAGTTAAGATTGTTGATAATGACAATGTCGCTGTTAGTTTTTCTTTTGATGAAGTTTCGGAAACCGAGCTGGAACTAGCAAAGCAGAAAGCTGAAGCTGAAGCGGTTTCGCACTTTATCGCGTTAGGCCTACAGAACGCAGAAATAAAAGACGTAATCAAGTGGTCAAAGTTCTTAGATGATTGGAATGCGTTCAAATTTCCATATCATAAGGGAGAGCGCTTCAAGTTCAAAGGAAATCCGTATGAAGTTGTTGAATCTGTAACATCAGATGCAATTAATACACCGGATAAGGATTCGAAGCATTACAAATTTCTGAAAGAGCAAGAAAACAGTCTAGATAAACCAAAGGTTGAAATCAAACCGTGGGAAGAAAAAGAGGACCTATAACAAGGGCGATTTAGCAATCGCACGCGGTATTGTGTTCGTCTCAAAAATTGATAACAATAAGGCGAATGAACCAGGCTTTGGAACGGCTTGGGACTATTACAAAGAAAATTAAACATTGCTATTAAGGCACTCGAAAGGGTGCCTTTTTGAGATAGAAAAGAGGAAAAAGGAAAATGAGAATTTATAACGTACCAGATGTTAGTGAACATCAACAAATTTTGACTTCAGCCTTACGCTGGAAAGTATGCTATCTTACGCGCAGGCGTTGCTAGTCGTGAGGACTATTCATTCCGCAGACACGTTTCAGAATGCCAACGTTTAGGCATTACAATCGGTGTGTACTTCTATTCCTATGCGTTAAACACTGCACAGGCAATTGAAGAAGCACAGTGCTTCTTATCCATCATTGCTGGCGTGGATATTGGGCTTGGCGTATGGCTAGACATGGAAGATGCAGACCATTATAAAGTCAATAATGGCGTGGCTATCACACACGATAACATTGCGCCTATGTCACGTGCATTCTGTGATGTGATTGCAAGTGCTGGATACTACACAGGAATTTATACTTCGCTATCATGGCTTGGCTATCTAGCGCCTGAATGTGATCCATACGATAAATGGGTAGCGGCTTGAGGAAACAATGATGGAAGCCATACGGTTGATACTTCGGCATACGGAACAATCCAACAGTACACTTCCAATTATGGAACATTGAACGAAAAATGTTATCTTTGTTGACCCATCAATCTATCGTGTTGGTGCAACAGCAGATGAGACCGGATAACTATGCTCCGGCACCATCTGCTATTGCTCCTGAAGCTACCGAAAGCGTATATATCGTACAATCCGGTGATACGTTATCTGGAATTGCTGTGCGTTATGGTACTACATGGCAGGAACTTGCGGCAATCAATCGTTTAAATGATCCTAATATGATTTTCCCGGGACAACAGATTGTAATTAGAGGTTCTGCTAATGTAAAGTAATTCCGGTGGCGGCGAAGAGTATTATACGATCCAACCAGGCGACAATCTATCATCGATTGCGGCGAGATACGGTACAACGTGGCAGTGGTTAGCAGAGGTTAATGGTATTAGTGAACCTAATCTGATTTATCCTGGCAACACAATTCGTGTCAGATAGGTGGTGACCTTATGCAAGAAGGAATCAATCCAGTTTATCTTAGTCTGCTAGTATCTCTTATTGGCCTAGTTGTAACAATCTGGAGTGTTAATGCAACAATCCATAAAGGCAACAAAGATCAGGCTAAAGAATTAGCCGAAGAGTTAGGGAAAATGAACGCGAACATAACCTACGTAAAAGAAGGCATCACTGATTTAAAAGCCACAACCAGAGATGTGAGCAATCGCGTCATGTCTCTGGAGAATCGCTTGGCACAGACAGAAACGTCTGTAGTATTTCTAAGCGATAGAATCAAACAAATTGAAGGAAGAAAGGAAAGGGAACTAAAATGAAAGACAAACAATATTGGGTAAAATGGGGAAAGGCAGCAGCAATAAGAGCATTAAAAACTGCAGCACAAACATTCGTAGCAACGGTCGGAACAGCTGCTGTAATCGGTGATGTCAACTGGCAGATGGTACTATCTGCTTCAGCACTGAGCAGCTATCTTGTCGTAGGTACTTCCGTTGCAGGATTGCCGGAAGTCGAGCCGACAGAAACAACAAAAAGCCGAAGAAGATTTGAGTAATTGAAAGCCTACTCTCTTAATTGAGGGTAGGCTGTTTTTCTAATGACACGCAGTTTGGCACCTTTCTATTATAAATACATAAAAATCATAAACACAGACAGTCATAAATCGCTAAAAATAGATGATATTACCACTTGGCATTAACCGTTATATATATGTCATTGATTCCCGTTGCTCGCTCTCAAAAATGAAAATGTTGAAGAAGCATATGGCTTTAACACATATTATAAATAACTTGCATCATTTTCTTTTCTTTGGAAAAATTTTTATAAAAGGATATATATTTTATGAAA
>BNJU01000075.1_pt1 | contig 78376 bp, 108 predicted proteins | sample 8539281 | NCBI WGS metagenome assembly BNJU01 (sample SAMD00202456, study PRJDB9452) | human saliva metagenome | isolation source: human saliva | place: Japan
AAAGTCGCTATCAAGTATTGGAAGATACCTCTACTTTCAATGCTATATTGAAATTAAATGCTACCAATACATACTCTGATTTCGAAATTGATTTGTCTCTATCTCAAGGGAACTTGGAAATACGAACTTTGATTTTTAAGTTATTGGAAGCGATCAGAGGTAGAGTAAAAATAAAATTTTCCTATATTAATTCACAAGGACTGGTGAGTCAAAAAAATTGTGAGCCTTACCGTATTGTCTATAAGGACCGGAGTTGGTATATGGATGCCTACGATACTGATAAAGCGCGTTTTTCTGTTTTTAAAGTTGCTAGAATTAGTGAACTTACTCTCTCCGATACTTTTTCAAAAAGACATTTTACACCACTTCCCTATGATGGTGGTACATGGATGAATGAAAACAAAGTACCTGTCATCCTGCATGTCCAGAAAATTGTCCTTGATCGATTTGTGGAACTCTTAGGCTATAATGCCATAAAACCTATTAATAGCGATATTTACGAGATTACTTATCCTTTAAACGACAATGATTGGGGATACAATACCTTGCTTGCTTTTGGAAAATACATCACTGTTATATCTCCTAAGCATTTCTTGAAACATTTCACCAGCTATATAGATACCATTCATAAGCAATATCCAAACTAATATTCAATCACCATCAAAAATCAAACATTTTTTTAAAAATGAATTATACGAAAGTTACTTTTTTATGGTGATGAAATTCAAGAACATGGGTCAGGCTCTAGTTCTTATCCAAATCGCTAGTTTCTCTGGCCTCGCCTGCTTCTGCTTTAAAAAGAAAAAAGACAGGCTAGCATTTGTACCTTGTCTTTTGTTTGGTGTGGTGGTGATTATTTCTTATAAGCTGCTGCTTCTTGGATAAAGGCCGCTATACTGGCGTCCTTTTCATGAAGAGCTTTGACAATCTTAGATCCGACAATGACTCCGTCTGAGACTTGATTGAAGCGATCAACATCCTCTAAAGTTGAAACGCCAAAACCTGTCAGCACTGGAATCTCAGCAATATCATGGAGCTTGCTCAAATGCTGGTCCAAATCATTGCGGTAGCTTCCGCTCTTACCCTGTCACACCGTTGATGGCTACAGCGTAGATAAAACCTTCTGCCTCCTTGATCAGCTCCTGCTGACGTTCTAGTCCAGTCGTCAGGCTCACTAAAGGAACTAGAGCGATATCTGAATCTTCCAGCAGAGGCAGGATAAAGTCCCTATGCTCGTAGGGCAGATCCGGAATAATCAATCCCTTAACCGGCGTCCTAGCCAAATCCTTGATAAAATCTTTGAGACCGTACTGGAAGATAGGATTGAAGTAGGTCATGATGATGAGAGGCAGCTGAGTGTCCAACTTCTGCAAGCTTGCGATTAAAGACTTGGCCGAAGTATGGTGACCCAGACTTCTCAGACCGGCTTCTTCAATAACCGGCCCATCTGCAACAGGGTCTGAAAATGGCAGGCCGATTTCAATGGCTGACACACCCAAGTTTTCCAAAAATGCGATAGTTTCTGCTAATCCTGCTAAACCTTTCTCGTGATCACCAGCCATGATATAAGGAAGGAAAATTCCCTTGCCTTCTCTTTTGATGGTTTCTAAATGCTGAGTGAGTGTTTTAGTCATGGGCACCTCCTTTTTGAGCCGTTTCTCTTTCCAAGCGTTCCTTTACCTGAACGACATCCTTGTCACCACGGCCGGATAGGCAGACAATCATTGATTTATCTGGTCCCAACTCCTTAGCCAGCTTAACTGCGTAAGCAATAGCGTGGCTAGACTCTAGAGCAGGGATAATCCCTTCGATACGAGACAGAAAGCTGGAAGGCTTCCAAGGCTTCTTCATCTGTGACTGGGACATAAGTGGCGCGCTGGATAGCATTAAAATGAGAATGTTCTGGACCGATGCCCTGGATAGTCCAGCCCGGCAGAGATAGAAAGCTTCCAGAATCTGTCCTTGCTCATCCTGCAAGACATCCATCAAGGCACCGTGCAAAACACCCGGCCGGCCCTTGGTTAAGGTCGCAGCGTGTTCATCTGTATCCACGCCCCGCCCAGCTGCTTCTGTTCCATACATAGCCACTGTACTATCATCTACAAAGGGATAAAAGAGCCCAATAGCATTGGAACCACCGCCAACGCAGGCGACTAAAGCATCTGGCAGGGCACCTGCATTTTGCTCAGCAAACTGGCGCTTAGCCTCACGACCAATCACACTCTGATAGTCGCGGACAATCTCTGGGAAGGGATGGGGTCCCAAGGCCGACCCCATAATATAGTGAGTATCATCGACCTGAGCCACCCAAGCTCGTAAAGCTGCATTGACCGCATCTTTGAGGACTCGAGAGCCATCGGTCACAGACTCCACCTTGGCTCCAAGAAGTTCCATCCGAAAGACATTGAGGGCTTGGCGCTTGACATCTTCTTCGCCCATGTAAATGGTACAGTCCATGTTGAAAAGGGCTGCAGCTGTGGCTGTGGCTACCCCGTGCTGACCCGCACCAGTCTCCGCAATAATTTTCTTCTTGCCCATTCGCTTGGCTAATAGGACCTGACCTAGGGCATTATTGATTTTATGTGCCCCGGTATGGTTGAGGTCTTCCCGCTTCAGATAAATCTTAGCACCGCCAGCATAGGCTGTCAGATTTTTAGCAAAATAGAGAGGATTTTCTCGCCCTACATACTGCTTTAGCAACTCGTCCAGCTCAGCCTGAAAGGCTGGGTCTTTTTTACTCTCACGGTAGGCTTTGTCTAGCTCCAAAACTGCTGTCATCAGCGTTTCGGGAACAAAGCGCCCACCAAACTCACCGTAAAATCCTTCTTGATTGGGTTGATTATATGCCATCTTTCACTCTTTCTATAAATTCTGTTATCTTTTCTAAGTCCTTCTGGCCGTCAGTTTCGACCCCGCTTGAGACATCAACTGCGTAAGGAGCGAAGTGCTGAATAGCTTCTCGAACATTTCCTGCATTCAAACCACCGGCGATAAAGAAGGGCTGATGGATTTGACCTTTATCAAAAGCTTGCCAGTCAAAGGTCTGACCACTACCAGCAAGAGGGGCATCAAATAGCCGGTAGTCCGCTTGTTGGCTGACTCCTTTTAACGCTCCCTTGACCTGATAAGCTCGAATAACCGGACGGCCGATCTCAGTCAGAAGCTCTTCATCAAAATCACCATGAATCTGCACCAAATCCAGATTTGCCACTGAAATAGCTTCCTGCAACTCTGCCAAGCTCGGAGAGACGAAAACTCCTACCTTTCGGACAGCAGGCGGCACCAAGGCAGCTAGCTCCTGAGCTTGCTCCAAACTGACCCTCCGACGGCTCTCAGCAAAGACAAAGCCAATGTAATCTGCACCAGCCTGGCATGCTGTTTCCACAGCGCTAGCCGTTGATAAGCCGCAAATCTTAACCTTTGTCAATTTTCAGCTCCTTAATTTTTTCTGCCACATCCTCTGCCTGCATCAGGGCTGTTCCGACTAGAACCGCATGGAAATAAGGAGCTACCAGCTCAGCATCTTCCTTGCTGAAAATCGCTGACTCTGATACGTAAACCCTATCATCTTTGAAATGGGCAGACAGCTGGAGACTTGTATTGATATCTGTCTCAAAAGTGACTAAATTGCGGTTATTGACACCGATAATCCGAACTCCTATTCTATGGGCAATTTCCAGCTCCGCCAGATTATGGGTTTCGACCAGAACTTCCAAGCCTAAACCTGTCGCAAAATCATAGAGTTCTTGCAGCCGCTTTTCAGACAAGGCAGCCACAATCAGAAGAATAACTGTCGCTCCAGCATTGCGGGCACGAACAATCTGCTTTTCATCAATAATAAAGTCCTTATTGAGGGTCGGAATGGTCACTTGACTGGAAATCTCTCTCAGGTAATCCAGATGTCCTTTGAAGAAAATCTCATCTGTCAAAACCGAAATCATAGCTGCACCGCATCGTTCATAGGTGCGAGCCTGCTCAACAATATCCACACCGAGATTAATATCTCCCAGACTTGGACTGGCTTTTTTGACCTCAGCAATTAACTGCAGCTCTTGAGGATGGTTTTTAAGATATTCATAGAGGGAATAGGTCGAGCGCAGAGGTTGCAGCTCTTCATAGGACATAGCCGCCACTTCCTGCTCTTTTTGCTTTAGAATGGTCGGGAGAAATTCTTTGCTCATTTCTGATACTCCTGTAGTTGCTTGAGTTTTTCATAGGCTACGCCACTAGCGATCACTTGGCGGGCCAAAGCTATTCCTTCTTCTATGCTGTCTGATTTCCCATTAGCATAGAAGCCCAATCCCGCATTCAGCACTGTCGTTTCTAGATAGGGGCTGGCTTGATTTTGCAGGACAGATAGCAGAATTTCTGCATTTTCCTTGGCATTGCCTCCACGAATCACTTCAAGAGATATTTCTTCCATGCCAATATCTGATGGCAGAAAGCTGTGCAGGCTGATTTGCCCATCTGCCAGCAGAGCGTACTGGGTTCGGCCATGAAGACCTGCCTCGTCTAGACCATCTGGCCCCGACACGACTACTGCACGCTTGCGGCCCATATTTTTCAAAACTTCTGCTGTGCTCTCTAGCATATCTGGCCGGCTGGTCCCCAAAAGCTGAGTTTCTAGACTCATGGGATGGATGAGCGGACCAGTTAGATTCATGATAGTGGGAATGCCTAAGCTAAGACGTGCTGGCATGATGTATTTCATAGCGGGATGCATATTCTTTGCAAAGAGAAAGACGATACCTGTCTGCTCAAAAACCTTGCCCAAGCTAGCAGCATCCAAGTCTAGATTGATACCCAGAGCTTCTAAGACATCAGCTGAGCCTGACTTAGAAGAAATGGAGCGATTGCCGTGCTTAGCCATCTTAATCCCGCCACCTGCCAGTACAAAAGCTGCCGTAGTCGAAATATTGAAGCTGAAAGACTTGTCTCCACCGGTACCGCAATTGTCCATGGCAGTGCGAATAGTGGTCGGAATCTGCTTAGCGTGGCCTCGCATTACCTGAGCCAAAGCAGTTCGTTCCTCAATCGTCTCCCCCTTCATCTTAAGCCCAAGCAAGAAAGCTACAATTTGGGACTCTGTCACCCGTCCGGTGACAATACGCTCAATCACATCTGTCATCTCAGCGCTGCTTAAATCCTTAAAATCAGCTAGTTTTGCAATAATTTCTTTCATACATCCTCCTTTACTTTACTAAGTCGATAAAATTCTTGATAGACGACAAGCCGTCCGGTGTGCCAATACTTTCTGGATGATACTGAAAACCATAGATAGGCAGGCTCTTGTGCTGGATAGCCATGATCGAGTTATCATCAGCCGCCCGAGCCGTCACTTCAAAGTCCTCCGGCATCTCTTCGATTAAAATCGAATGATAGCGCATGACCGGCTGCCCATCCTCTATCCCTCGATAGATAGGAGAATTCCCCTCAAAGCGCAGAATGCTTTGCTTGCCGTGCATGACTTTGGGAGCCAAACTAGCTTGCCGCCAAATACTTCTGCAATGGCTTGGTGCCCCAAGCAAATCCCCAAAATCGGCTTTTTACCAGCAAAATCACGGATAACTTCCTCCATCCGTCCTGCATCTGCTGGCCAGCCTGGACCTGGAGACAGAACCAAGGCATCCGCTTCTTCTGCCGCTTGATAAAGGCCTGCATCATCATTTCGCAAGACTTTAACTTCTGCGAAATTGCCGATATACTGGGCTAGATTGTAAGTAAAAGAATCATAATTATCAATTAATAAAATCATTGCATCTCTCCTATCTTGGTCATTGATTTGGCCTTATTGATGGTTTCTTGGTATTCATTAGTAGGGATCGAGTCATAAACAATACCCGCTCCAGCTTGAACGTAAGCTCTGCTATTTTTCAAAACCATAGTGCGTATAGCAATGGCAAAATCCATATCCCCTGTCGCAGACAGATAGCCAATGGCACCCGCATAAACACCACGTTTTTCCTGCTCTAGCTCATAAATGCGTTTCATAGCTCGAATCTTAGGCGCACCCGAAACGGTGCCGGCCGGCAGGGTGGACTTGAGCGCATCCATGGCTGTCAGTTGAGGCAGAAGCTGACCACGAACTACACTGGTCAGGTGCATGACATAGCGGAAATACTCCACTTCCATGTACTTAGTGACTTCCACGCTGTTATTCTGGGCAATTTTACCGATATCATTACGCCCCAAATCAACTAACATACGGTGTTCCGCCACTTCCTTCTCGTCAGCCAGCAACTCCTCTGCCAAGGCTTTATCTTCTCTTTCATCCTGCCCGCGCGGCCTGGTCCCAGCAATAGGATTGGTCGTAACCTGCCCCTGCTTGACAGAGACCAGACTTTCTGGGCTGGCTCCGATGATCTGATAATCCCCGAAATCATAAAAGTAGAGATAGTTGGAAGGATTGGTCACACGCAGATTGCGATAGTAATCCAGTGGCCTACCAGAATATTCTGCTGAAAACCGCTGACTGAGCACACATTGGAACATGTCGCCCTGCCGAATCAAGCTGCGCGCTTCTTCCACCATTTTTTCAAAAGCTGTTTGCTCGATATGACTCTGGAAGTTCAAACTGGACAGTTCCAGTGGTGAAAATTCATCTGCTGCTGGCTGCGCCAGCTCAGCCATAATCCTCTCCAGCCTAGCAGCCAAATCAGCTTCGCTTCTATCACTGTAGAGGGCCTCCTCAAGGATATAGACCTTGTCTTTTTTATGGTCAAAAACCATGTAACTCTCATAAACGAAAAAGTGCATATCCGGCGTTCCAATCACATCAGCTGGAATCTGGCCAATCTCCTCATAGAGGGAAATCATATCATAGCCAACAAAACCGATGGCTCCACCACCAAAAGGCAGTTCTGAATGATGGCCTTTTTTTACGGCTAACTCATGCAGAAAGTCCAATGGATCTGCCTCAATCACTTGCCCATTCTTTGTTAAACGGCCATTTTCATAGCGAACTTCAAAGACTGGATTATAGGCTAGGATAGAAAGCGAGCTGTCTCGCTATCTCTTGGAATACTTTCCAAAATCACCTTGTGGTCGCCCTGAATCCGCATATAAGCCAGAATCGGCGATAAAATATCAGCTGGTAAAATCTTTTGCATAATGTTTCTTTCTATTTAATCAGAAGCGTTTAGGTAGGAGCAATTTGCTAGCCATGACTGCATTCACAAGAACAGATAGCACCTGTCCACGGTCATAACTTGCCTCAGAACTACAGAAAAACGCCCGCACAGTTCATCCTGTGAGGGCGTATCATCGCGGTGCCACCTCAGTTATGGAGTTTTCAGACTCCACATCTCATTTACTTATTTACAGTCATTTAGATTCCTTTTAGTAGAAGGCAGCATACTATTTTACAGCAAAGTAAGCTAACAAAGTGATAAAAGTTCAACTAAAGGACTAAATGTTGACTCCAGCAGCCCATTTCATAACTTCTCCTGCCTGTTTACAGCACCACAGACTCTCTGAAAGGAGGGGTGTTACTACTCTTCTGCTGGGTATTTTATTTTCGTTTTTCTAAATAGTCGGCAATGGCTGCCACATCCTTGTCTCCACGACCGGATACGTTGATAATAATGATTTGATCAGATGACAATTTTGGAGCTCGCTTGATGGCTTCAGCAATGGCGTGAGAGCTTTCGATCGCCGGCAAAATTCCTTCCTTTTGTGTCAAGAGAAGCAAGGCATCCACAGCTTCATCATCTGTCGCTGCTACATATTCTACTCGACCAGAATCTTTAAAGAAAGCATGTTCAGGACCAACACCGGGATAGTCCAAGCCTGCTGAAATCGAGTAAACCGGCGCCACCTGACCATCTTCAGCAAAGACAGCGTAAGTCTTCATACCATCCACTACTCCGACACTTCCCTTGGTCATGGTCGCCGCATGCTGGTCTGTATCAAGACCCCGTCCAGCCGCTTCAACACCAACCAGCTTGACTTCTTCATCCGCCACATACTGAGAGAACGCGCCGATAGCATTGGAACCACCGCCTACACAAGCAATAACATAGTCTGGCAAGCGGCCTTCCTTGTCCAAAATCTGCCGGCGAGATTCTTCACTAATCACCTTTTGAAACTCATGGACAATCGTCGGATAAGGGTGAGGACCGACAGCCGAACCCAAAACATAGAAGGCTTCCAAATCATTCATCCAAGCTCCAAAAGCTGCATCAACAGCATCCTTGAGGGTTTTGGTGCCTGTTTCCACTGCATGAACAGTCGCCCCCATCATTTCCATGCGGAAAGACATTGAGGCGCTGGCGCTCTACATCCTCTGCACCCCATGTAGACATCGCACTTCATACCAAACTTAGCTGCGGCTGCCGCAGTTGCCACACCATGCTGACCAGCTCCAGTTTCAGCGATGACTCGGGTCTTGCCCATTCGCTTAGCTAGAAGAATCTGCCCCAAAACATTATTGAGCTTGTGAGAGCCCAGATGATTGAGATCTTCCCGCTTCAGATAAATCTTAGCTCCGCCCAGATGCTGGGTCAGACTTTCTGCAAAAGTAGAGCGGAGTCTCTCGGCCTGAATAATCCGCCAAATAATGCCGGTATTCATTTAAAAAAATTCTGAATCATCCTTATACTTCTCAAAAAGTCGCTTCTAATTCATCCAGCAAGGCTTGGATAGGCTCCGGTACGAAGGATCGCCGAATTGTCCAAAAATATCCTTTAGTTTCTGTCATCTTGATTGCCTCATTTCTTTATTTTTCAAGCAAAACAAAAAGCCCACACACAGAAAAAAACTCTGTGTGAGGGCGTAAAATCGCGGTGCCACCTCAATTATGGAGCAAAGTATAGACTGCCTCCATATCTCTGTCTTGTCTAACAACAAGCTGCACTGTAAGGTGTGCTCACCGAATTTTTATTGCTTCAAATTCATTTTTTGCATCAGCCCACTTCATAATCTTCCACTGCCTGTTTCCACCAACCACAGGCTCCCTGAAAGTAGAAAAAATTATTACTTTTCTGATGATTTATTTTATTATAGGCCTTTTCCCTTTTTTTCTTGTCAAGAAAAAAATTTATTTTTTTCTTCTAAATCCCGAACCTTTTCTTCGCTAATCTGTCTTTGAAAGCGTCGCCTTGACGATTTTTTTCCAGATTTTCTGACCAAGCTGAAAAGCCCGCCAAGCCAGATAACCACCCAAAGTATTGGTCCAGAGATCATCAATCTCAAAGACTCGATTGGCGTTGATAAGAAGGTCCAGCAGAATCTGAGTCACTTCGATAGACAGACTCATCCCAAAGCTCAGCCATACGACCTTCTTTGTCTTCCGCAATTTTGGAAAGAGCCAAAGCAATTGAAAAATTAAGGGCGACAGCAGAAAGATATTGGCTAGATTTTGGATAAAGACCTTGACCAGCTGGATCCAAGAGGTAATCTCGCCAATATTGACAAAGGAATTAAAAGGGATTAATAAAACCACTATTCGGCCAAAAATACTGGATTCCAGGAGTTTCCATTCCTGGCTCTGGAACCTGAGGAATAAAGCACAGAATGCAAAGCATCAAGAAATAGAGCCAGCTTCCCCCTACCAGCAATTTCCGTCCCTTAGCAGTCAGCTCACCGTCTGAAGTCAGATAGTTCTTAAGGCTGAACATTTTCTACCAATGCTTTCTCGCGATCACGCTTCATAGTATTGGAACGCAGCTGACCGCAGGCTGCATCAATATCTGTACCATGTTCCTGACGAACCACACAGTTGACTCCGTTTTTCTTGAGGGTATCATAGAAAGCCATCACGCGCTCTTTGGGACTGCGGCTGTATTGGTCGTGCTCGCTAACTGGGGTTGTAAGGAATGAGATTGACATAAGACAGTTTCTTAATGTTCTTGAGCAGCTCAGCCAGTTCCTTGGCCTGCTCTACACCGTCATTGACTTCATTGAGCATGATGTACTCAAAGGTCACTCGGCGGTTGGTCGTCTCAATATAGTATTCGATAGCTGCAAAAAGCTTTTCGATAGGGAAGGACCGGTTAATCCGCATGATGCTGGTCCGCAGATCATTATTGGGGGCATGGAGGGATACAGCTAGATTGACCTGCACACCTTCATTGGCAAAGTCACGAATCTTATGAGCCAGCCCTGAGGTCGAAACCGTGATATGGCGGGCACCGATAGCCAAACCTTTGTCATCATTGACCGTCCGGACAAACTTGAGCACATTGTCATAGTTGTCAAAAGGCTCGCCGATTCCCATAACCACGATATGGCTGACCCGCTCATCCTGACCACGCTCGTCAAAATACTTCTGAACCAGCATAATCTGAGCTACAATCTCACCGTTATTGAGGTCGCGTTGCTTTTTAATCAAGCCGGAGGCACAGAAAGTGCAGCCGATATTGCAGCCAACTTGGGTGGTCACACAGACAGAAAGTCCATAGTGCTGGCGCATGAGTACGGTCTCAATCAGCATACCATCCGGCAGCTCAAAGAGGTACTTGACCGTACCGTCAGCCGACTCTTGAACAATGCGCTGTTTAAGCGGATTGACGACAAACTGATCATTTAGCTTGGCAATCAAGTCCTTGGACAGATTAGTCATCTCTTCAAAAGACTGAACCCGTTTACGATAGAGCCACTCCCAAATCTGGGCAGCACGGAATTTCTTTTCTCCCTGAGCTTCCGCCCATTCAATCATTTCCTGACGCGTTAAGCTATAAATAGATGGTTTCATTTTTCTCCTTTATTCTGACGAATTACAAAATGGCGATTGCTGTCTTTTTGCTTTTTCTGCCTATCTTGCTGGGAATTGTTGCGAGAGCGCTTATTGTCCCTTTTAGAGCGGCTGTCTCGGTCTCGCTCGCTTCTGCGATTGCGGTTACCGCCTGAACGGCTGTTGCGAGAACGTTTTGACCGACCTTCTGCCTCTTTCTTACCATGCGATTTCTTATCAAAGGAAGCGCGCTGGGGATTTGGATTTTCCAAGACAAAATAAGCACAGCCATAGCTGCAGTACTCCAGCAAATAGTCTTCTAAGCGGCTGATCTTCTCATCGCTTTCATTAGCCCGCTCGTCCTTGTAAAAACCGCGCAGGCGCAGCTGCTCATTGCCCCAGTCGCCAACAATATAGTCAAACTTAGTGAGAATTTCTGAAAAGCGCTGATGAAAGGCCGTCAAGTCAAAGCCTTCCTTATAGTTCTCAATCAATTCAAACTCGAATTTTTCTGCAACAATCTTGCTGTCAATCTGTTTAAACTCTGGTCCTGGGAATTTATTATAATTATACAATTCAGGTGAAATATCTTTACGCATACTCTTCCTTTAACGTTCTTGGATAGTTTATCTACAACACTTTATTTTATCATAAATCAGCCAGTATTTCGCGGACTTTTCATCAAAAATACCTTTCTGAAAAAAGTCAGACGATTTAAAGTAAAGAAGGCTAGATAACTTTGTCTACCTCACAAGAAAAATCTTAGCAAAAGCTAAGATCTTACTTATTCTTTTTCAGATAGTCAATGGCGTCCTGCAGCGTTTTAACTGGAACAATTTTCATATCCGTTTTAATCTTCTTGGCTGTCTCCAGAGCCGTTTGGTAGTTGTTTTTCCCATTAGGAGAAAGCTTTTTCTCTTCCTCTGTCAGTTCATTGTTCGGTGCAAAGAAGATATCTGCTCCGCTTTGGGCCGCTGAAACAACTTTCTTATCAATTCCGCCGATTTCGCCAACTTCACCTTCTCGGCTGATGCTGCCGGTCCCTGCAATATCGCGGCCATCACGAAGAGTCGGATCAGCCAACTGGGTATAAATGGCGAGGCTGAACATGAGACCAGCACTGGGACCGCCGATACCCTCAGTTGAAAATGTAATCGGAATATTACTGCTGACTTCCGTCCGGTCTATCAGACTAATCCCAATCCCGTTCTTACCGTTCTCCAACTTGATAACCTTACCGGTTGCCGATTTCTCCTGACCATCTTCTTGGAAAGTCACCTTGATTTATCCCCAAGCTTCTGCGAGTTGACATACTTAACCAGCTCCTCAGAGCTTTCAAATGTCTTATCATTGACACCAGTTACCGTATCAGCAATATTGAGAACTCCCTTGAAGGTTGAGTTATCAGCCACCTGCAAGACATAAACTCCCAGATAGTCCATTTTGATCTCTTTACCAGCCGTTGTCAACCCTTGATATTTAGCCATATTTTGTGATGTTTCCATGTAAAATTGGTTGATCCGATTGAACTCCTCATCCGTGGAGCCACCCGTCATATCCTTGGCAGAATAAATATCTGTAAAAGGGGTCAGCCAAGCATAGACCAGATGAGCAAAGGTTGCCTGCTCTACTCCGACCGTCACAAAGTTGTAGGAACCCGCTTCCTTGTCGGCCTTATTATCAACCAGCAAGACCTGCCGAACATCCTCGGCACCACCAGGAACTTCTATATAATAAGGCAGACGAACCCAAAAAGCTGCTATAAAAAAGGCAATAGTGACGCCAATGACCGTCGGCCATAGATACTTCTTAATTCTTTTCATCGTTGATTCTTTCTAATTCTTTGATTACACTTTGGGGCACATAGGCCGCGATATCCTGCTGAAAAGCAATCAGCTCACGAATACGTGATGAACTGATATACTGATAGACCGGCTTGCTGAGTAAGAAAATCGTTTCTATTTCTCCCGCCAATTCCTGATTGAAAAAGTTCATATTGGCTTCATAGTCTAGGTCTTGACTATTGCGGAGACCGCGTACAAAGGCCTTGGCTCCTAGTCTTCTGGCCACTGTCACTGCTAGCTCATTCTGAGAAGTGATGACCTCGACATTTCGCAAATGTTGCAGAGCTTCTTTGACTATCCGTTCTCTGGCTTCAATTGTGAAAAAGCCAGACTTTTCCCGATTATAGAAAATCCCTACATAGAGCTTGTCAAAAAGCCTGCTGGCCCGCTCAATCAGGTCCACATGGCCCTTGGTCATCGGGTCAAAAGACCCTGTGAATAATCCTATCTTATCTGACATACACCGTCACCTTTGAAATTCCATATATCTTCTGCTTCCAAATGCCTAGCCCTGCAATTTCTTCCGGCAATTCCACTTCCTTGTCTGTCTCACAGACTACCAGGACATCTTGACCCAAGAGCTGGCGCTCCTCTAGCTTCTCAAGGTCCTCCACAATCTGCTCCTTGGCATAAGGCGGGTCCAAGAGAACCAAGTCAAAAGACCCTGTCAACATTTCCAAGGCTCGGCCAGACTCCATCTTGAGCAAGTCAAAACGTTCCGGCTCCTTGGTCATCTGAATATTCTCTGAAATAATAGCCTGAGCTCTGCGATCCTTTTCGACTAAGACAGCTTCCTCCATGCCTCGCGAAATAGCTTCAATGGCCAAACCCCCGCTCCCAGCATAAAAATCCAGCACCCGACCGCCGTCAAAATAGGGACCAATCATATTAAAAATTGCCCCCTTGACCTTATCGGTCGTAGGCCTGGTCGTCTTGCCGTCCAAAGTCTTGAGGGGCCTGCCCCCGTATTTACCTGCAACAACTCTCATAAAAAACATTATAACACACATCGCACAAGAGGCCAATTTTTTGAAAACTTGACAGACAAAAAACAGAAGTGCCCCAAATTAGAGACTTCTGTTTTCTTTTAGTTTTAGTAAAAAATCAATTAATTCAGGCTGACAGTCTGCCTTATCCAAGATCAGCCCCATTGACCGACCAACCATGATATAAAAAGTTTCTGGCTTGTCTATAATCGCCACAATATCTTGATAGTCAAATCTGGCATTGTTATTCCGATTAACGACACGAAAGTCTGTCTCATAGAAGCTAAACTCCTGCTCTATATCATGCCAGAGGGGGGTTGCCTCTATAAAACTTTTTAATATGTCGATTCATGGACAGATAGTAAAGAAAAGGAAGGACAGCCACAGTAACAAGAAAAGCTACGCCTGGCAAAGGTTCCCCGATAAAAAAACAGATTGCACCGCATATCAGCACCACTATCTCAGGGAGAATCAGTGAAAAGAGGCCATTCTTTTTATACCAAAAATTGGTCCAAGCGAAACGGCGATAAGCTTCTTCTGTCATAATCGTTTTTGCTGTCATAGGAAACATCTCTCTACCTCCAAGTTATATTCCTCCCTACAGTTTACCACACTCTTGCTGGAAATAACAATATTCAATAAAGAGCTTGCTTTTCTCGATTTCATCTGGTATACTGTATGTAACTTTTAAAACGTTACATAGGAGGTGTGATATGTTTTCGCATGAAAAATTAAAAAAACGCCGGCTGGAGCTTAATCTGGCACAGGCTTCCATTTACCAAGAGCTGGGCATCTCTCGAAAGACTTACTCTGCTTGGGAAAATGGTCTAGCAGAACCCCACGCAAAAAATCTCAGGAGGTTGGCCACCTGTCTCAAGGTCCAGGAGAACTACTTTGTGGATGAGACCAGCGCGCTCTACACCTACCCTTTACTAACCGCACCACATAAAAAAGAAGTAGACAAGCTCGCTAGTCGGCTCCTAGAGAGACAGCGCAAGGTTAGCTCCCTTACAGCCTATAAGGTTCTATCTGTTGAGCTGGCTGCAGGTCGCGGTAACAGTTATTATGACAATGAAACAGACTACGAAACTGTCTACTTTGATCAAGATATCCAGCACGACTTTGCATCTTGGGTCTCTGGGGATTCTATGGAGCCCAAGTATCCCAATGGCTCTGTTGCCCTTATGAAACAGACAGGATTCGACTACGATGGGGCAGTCTATGCTCTCATGTGGAATGGCAAGACCTATATCAAAAAAGTCTACCGCGAAGCTGAAGGTCTACGTTTAGAGTCTATCAATCCTGACTACGAGGATCTCTTTGCTCCCTACGAAGACCAGCCTAGCATTGTTGGTATCGTAGTTGGACATTTTCTGCCGATTGAGGTATAAAACTATGGTCCTATTTGATTATTCACGCGAGCCTCGTTCAGACATCGCTTTTGTGGATATGAAAAGTTTTTATGCCTCTTGCGAATGCATTGCCCTTGGCCTTGACCCTTTAAAAACCTCGCTCTGTGTCATGAGCCGAATTGAAAATTCTGCTGGACTGATACTAGCTGCTACCCCTCTCTTTAAAAAGAATTTCGGCAGCCAGAATGTCAGCCGAAGCTATAATCTTCCTTTTGATGCCCACACCCGTAAGTTCAACTATACTGCTGCCCACAAGCAGGGACTGCCGATTACAGCAGATTATGTGCGCTTTATTGAAGATGCTGCTCAAAAGACCTTATTGGTCCCACCTCGAATGAACTACTACATCCAGAAAAACATGGAAATCCAAAAAATTTTTCAGGATTTCGCAGCTCCCGACGACATTTTCCCCTACTCAATCGATGAGGGCTTCCTAGATTTGACAAGCTCTATCAACTACTTCATTCCCGATCAGACGCTGGACCGCAGGACCAAACTGGACCTGCTGGCTGCCCGCATTCAACAGGCTATCTGGAAGAAGACCGGGATTTATGCCTCTATCGGCCTGAGCAACGCCAATCCTCTTCTAGCCAAATTAGCCTTGGACATTGAAGCCAAACACACAAAAAAGATGCGGGTCAACTGGTCCTATGAGGATGTACCAAGCAAGGTTTGGACTATTCCGACAATAACTGATTTTTGGGGCATCGGCCACCGAACGGCCACCCGTCTTAAGAAGCTAGGCATCCATTCCATTTATGATTTGGCCCACTTTAACCCCGACATACTCAAAAAAGAAATGGGGGTTATGGGCCTGCAGCTTTGGTTTCACGCTCACGGAATTGATGAAAGCAATGTTCACAAGCCTTATCAGGTCAAGTCACATGGTCTGGGCAATTCGCAAATTCTCCCACGAGATTATAGACAGCAGGCAGAGATTGAGTTGGTTTTTCGAGAAATGGCTGAGCAGGTCGCCATTCGTCTCAGACGCTCTGGTAAGAAATGCCAGCGTGTCTCCATCTATGCCCGCTATTCCAAGCAGGAGCTCCTGCCTTCCATTCATACACAGAAAAAAATTGAGCCCACTAACAACAGCGATCGATTGGCCCAAATCGTCGTTCAGCTTTTTCGTTCCAAATATCAGGGCGGGGCTATCCGCCAGATTGGCGTTTTTTACAGTGATTTTGTCGATCAAGGTTATGGTCTGATTTCTCTCTTTGACGATCCCCTGCAAATTCAAAAAGAAGAGGAGCTCCAACAGACGATTGACCGCATCAGAGATCGCTTCGGATTTGCCTCTCTACTGAAGGGAACAGCCTTACTGGGCTCCTCCCGTGCCATCGCTCGAAGCAAGCTGACAGGTGGCCATTCAGCTGGAGGGCTGGAGGGCTTATCATGACTGACCGATCCTACCTCCCCTATCAGTCAGCTCGTGACTTTCAGGATCGGGGCATGGCTAAGTGGGCTGGCTTTTTCCTCTCTGAGCACAGCACTGCTTTGGCCAAAAAAGAACTAGATATGAGCCAATTGCCCCAACTTGATAGACAGGAAAAATTCCACTTGCTCAACCAAGCCTACAGCCAGCAAGTTCCCATCCGAATCACCTTTCTTAATCAGGAAAAGCTGATTGACATTACTGCTACCGTCTTTCATCTGGACTGCAAGCAGGTCCTCCTGCAGGAAGGTGATCATTACAAAAGCCTTGCTATCCATCAGATTCTTTCGATACATGCTTCAGGAGGCGTAGATGACCACTCAGAATGTACATGAGGAACTTCAATTCGACTATTTTTCCCAGAACTACCATCAATTTCAAGAGGATTTTTATCAATTTTCCAATCTTCCCCAGCCTCTGATGGTCATGGAAGATGACATCCTACTCCACATGGCTAGCCGCCAAGCCTCTTATTTCAAACTCTCCAAGACCAAAAGCTTGGACAAGAAGGACCATTACTTCCACTTTACCGTCAGTAGACCAGACCAAGCAAACCGACTCTGCATTTACCACTATCAAGGCCAAACAGAAGATATAAATCAATAAGCTCCCAAACTCAGTCTGGGAGCTTATTATATGGAGTTGGCCATCTACTAGTATCTTCTCAATTATTTCTTGCTTTAAGTCAGGGGAATAATATTGAAGATTTGGGCAGCTATAGTATATTTGAGGTCAATCTGAACCCGAGAAACGCCATTCTTTTTAGGTTTATATACCTAGTTCATTTGTATAACCTAATTTCATATTAAAAACACCCCAAAAACGTTAGATTTTTCTGTCTAACTTTTTGGGGTGCGGGTCATAGCAATTTGTCTTTTCTTTTATTTTTTATCGGTGTCAAGATTTTTACAAGAATTATTCATCAAAAAGCCCTTGCAAACCGGCGAAAGGATTGTTCTTCTCTTTTTGAGCTTCCTGGGCAGCGGCAAATTCCTCTTCCGTCATAACCTGCCAGTCCTGACCCGATAGAAAGCCTTGGCCGGCTTCTTCCTCAGCTGTTAGGATTTTCAGTGGAATATTCATCAGGATATTATCAGCTACACTTTCGGCTACATTAATCTCGCCATTTTCAATTGGTAGCACCAAGTCCTGATCAATCATATCCTGCGATGCAGCCTGTCCTTCTTCCATGAAAATTTCGTTGACTAGATAAGACTCCTTGAACTCTACTGGCTCCATACTGCGACTGGACGTCAGAGTGATGGTATAAGACAGGTCATAATCCAGAAAATAGAGACCGTCTTCATATTGAACTTTTCCTTTGGCTACAATATCCTGAACATCTAAAATCTCAGGATTGCGTTCTTTTAACTCCTCTGCCAAGTCCAGCTTTTTCTCAAAGGCTAGTCCATCTGGATTCTTCCGAATTTCTTGAATATGCAACATAAGTTCCTCTTTGTTTTTTCTTTATATTATATCATGTTTGAGCGCTCCGATGTTATTGAAAAATTATTTTGTTATAATAAAAATGTAAGGAGGGAAAACAATGGAACATCTAGGACAGGTTTTTTTAGATTTTTTTCGAGAGGCTAGGCACATCTCTTTATCTGAGGCGACTGGCGGAGAATTTTTCAAAATCTATGCTCTCTCGCTTTGAAAATGGGCAGAGCGAACTTTCGGCACAGAAACTTTTTAGCGCTCTCAGCGCCATCCACACGGAAACGGAAGAATTTACCGTTGCAGCTGGCATCCAGAATCATCATTCTCACAAGGAACTCTTAAGCCAAATCCAAGACCTGTTGCAAGCCAATCAGCTCAACCTCTTAGAAGAACTTTATCTAGAGAAAGAAAAAATCACTCAAAAAAGCAAGAAGGCTAGCGATTGGGTTGATCGCCTGATTGTAAAGGCCTATCTCTGCGCCCTAAAGGAGTCTGAAAAGGCCAGTTCAAGCGAGCTGGATTTCCTCCATGATTACCTCTTTTCAGTTGATATTTGGGGGCGCTACGAACTCAATCTCTTCTCTGTCTGCACTCCGGTTTTATCTCTAGACTTGTTTTCCCAATACACCAAAGAAATCCTCTCAAGAAAGGATTTTACCACCTTGTTTGCCAACAATCGCAACACCCTGCACACTACCTTTTCTTAATGGCTATCTTTGCTGGCCATCAGTCAGGAAAATATCACTCAGGCAGACTATTTCCAACAGCTCATTGAGCGACACTTTTATGAAGAAAATGAGACTTACTTCCGAATTGTCTATCTCTTTGCTCAGGGAGAGTTAGCTTTGTTTGAAAAGGGCAAAACAGAAGAGGGACTCACTCAAATGAAGCAAGCTGTCGATATTTTCCGAATCTTGAACTGTCAGCATAGCGCTGACTACTATCAAGAAGCCCTTGATACTGCTTTTCAAAAATATAGCAAATAATGCAAATTTCCGCTTTTAAGCTCAGCGATTTTGAGTTGGAAAGTGGTTTTTTTGTTCCTACTCAAGCTCCACCTTTCTGATTTAAAAGTTTCTACCCGAAAATCGTTGAATATATGCAACATTTCCTGCAGATTGGATTTTCTATTTTATACTAAAAGCAGAAAGAGCTAGCGCAAGTCACTTTCAGAATTTTACCACTTACTTATGAGACCTAACCAGTTGCCGAAAAGCCCTTGTTTTTGGCTTTAAACGGTCTATAATGATCATCAGAAAGAGAAAAAACAAAAGCTAGATTACAGATGCACCCAATCAGCTTTTATACAATCTTGCAGTTTAGAAAAGGAGTCTACGATGAAATTATTTTTTAAAAATGGGGTCTATGCCTCACTCAGCCTTTCCCGAATCTTCAACACCTTGGGAGCTTCTATTTTCAATATTGTTTTTGTGGTATTTGCTTCCAGCATGCCCAATCCCAAGTTTGCTATTGCTGTGGCTAATTTTATCGTTCTGGTTCCGACATTCTTTACTATCTTTGCTGGTATCAAAGCTGACAAGACCGTTCATAAAGCTCGTTGGCTGATTCATTTTGGTTATCTTCAAGCCCTGCTCTTTGTTCTTGTTGCCTTCATGACTCGCTCCAGCTCTTATCTAGCCTTTCAGCCGTCTGCTTGATGAATATTCTTTCAGATATTATCAGCGATTACCGCAGCGGCCTGCAAATGCCGATTTTAAAAAAGAATGTTCCAGAGAAAGACCTTATGGAAGCCTTCTCCTTTACCCAGCTTATCAGCTTTCTCTGTAGCCTGGCCGGACAAGCTTTGGGAGTTTGGCTCTTAACCGTCAGCCAGCAAGACTTTTTCCTAGTGGCTTTGGTCAATGCTTTAACCTTTCTCCTATCCTCCACCATCCTCTACCTGGTCCGCCGCAGATTAACCCATGACCCAGTGGCAATTTCTGAGAGAAAAGCTCCTCTGAAAGAAGAATTGAAGAAAATGTACACATCGTCCAAGCTCATCTTTGAGCAGGAAGGTTCTAACAATTTTCTCAAACTTCTGGCTCAAATCCTAATCGTCAACGCTATGGCAGGTTCTCTTATAGCTCTTTATAATCTCTACTTGCTGGATAACCCCATCTTCCAGCTGTCCTTTAGTCAGTCTCTCTTGGTTCTTCAGACCACTCTTGTCCTAGCCATGATCGCAGCCAGTCTGACTCCCAACGATTACTTTAGCCGCCTCTCTCTAAATCAACTAACCCTCTGGGCTGCTCTCACAATGATTCTGCTTGCTGTCAGCAATTTCTTACATCTGCCTGTTTTCGTCGGCATTGCTTTTGGATTTTTACTAGCTTATATCTCCGGCAAGATTAATCCCAAAATCAACACCCTCTTACTGAGCAAATTGCCTTCTGATGTTCTCGCTCAGACTTCCAGCTTTCTGAGTCTGCTCTTTTCTTTCTCTGTTCCCTTTGGTACCATGGTCTTTCAGCAGCCTAGCCCTCTGGAATATGAACGCTAGCTGGCTCATCTTCAGCATTATCGGTGTGATTGCTCTGCTCCTATCTATCGAAAAAAAGAAAGATGTTAAAGAAAGATGATAGATCAATCTTGTTTCTACATTTGTTCTCCTAGAAGACAGCAAAAACGATAACTTCCAAACAAGAAGTTATCGTTTTTGTGTATTAGAAAGCTAAAGATTAAGTTTCATTTAGCCTATTCTATTGCTATTAGTTCCAGCCGAAGCGTCTGCCTCTACCATTGCGGTCAAAGTACATCCAACTTCCATCTTCCAGCTGAATCCATTTATTGCGCGCCATTTCTCCTGAATTGGCATCAAAGTAACGGTTAGCACCATTGACATAGACAATCTTACCTTTGACTTGCTTGCCATTTTGGTCGAAGTAAAGGGTTTGTTGGCCAATCTGCTGCAAACCTGTCACTGCTTTACCAGCCTGATCGAAGTAGTACCATTCGTTCTTGGCACCTTCAATAAACTTGTTGGCTGCCATTTCACCGGAGTTGGCATCGAAGTAACGGATAGATTTATCAGCCAGAGTTACTAGCTGTCCTTTGACTTGCTTACCATTTTGATCGAAGTAAAGGGTTTGTTGACCAATCTTCTGAAGACCTGTCACTGCTTTACCAGCCTGATCAAAGTAATACCATTCGTTCTTGGCACCTTCTGCAAACTTGCCGACTGCCATTTCTCCTGAATTAGCATCGAAGTAACGGATAGATTTATCAGCCAGAGTTACTACTTTACCTTTGACTTGCTTGCCATCTTGGTCAAAGTAAAGGGTTTGTTGGCCAATCTTCTGAAGACCTGTCACTGCTTTACCAGCTTGATCGAAGTAATACCATTCGTTCTTAGATCCTTCTGCAAACTTGCTGACTGCCATTTCTCCTGAGTTGGCATCGAAGTAACGGATACTCTTGTCTGCAAGTGTCACGATTTTACCCTTGACTTGCTTGCCATCTTGGTCGAAGTAAAGTGTTTGCTGGCCAAGTTTTTGAAGACCTGTTACTGCAACACCATCTGCTCCGAAATAGTACCAGTCACTTGGATTATCACCTTGGGCAAAAGCGGTTAGCAGCAGCGTTACCTGAATCCTTATCAAAGTAACGAAGTTTACCATCTTTGGCACGCGCAATCTTGCCCTTTGACTTGGTAGCCGTTTTGGTCGAAGAATTGCTGATTGCCGCCCATGGTTACCAGACCTCTAGCCATGACACCCTTGGCATCAAAGTAACGCCAGTTTTGGCCATCAGTAGTGTAGTAACGGTTGAGAACTTGGGCGCCAGTCTTATCGTAGTAGTACTGATTGCCGTTTTTCATCTTCACGGAGAGAGTCACGCAGCTGAATACCATTCTTGAGGAAATAAACTTGCTTTGCCATCAATTTCATGAGCACCTGTTGCTAGGTAACCTCGTTTATCGAAGTAATACCAATTTCCATTTTCATCTTGGATAAAGGAATTTCTAGCTTGATAGCCACTAGTTGAATAGTACTTGAATCCAGTAGTATCTTTGACAAATCCTGTGTAAGCATTCTTATTAACTAATTGCTTAGGCAGTACCATCTCACCATTCTTGTTGTTGAGATATTCGTTGCTAGCCCAATCTTTAAGAACATAGTAAGCACCACGACCTAAGATATTGGTACCGTTGAAGTGTTTAGCTGACCACTTGGTAATCTTCTCATCAGTCGTCATCTTTTGACCGTTAGAAATTTGTACTCGTTCAAAGATTTCTGGGTATTTAGCTTTGAGTTCATCCAAGAAGGCTCCACCATACTTGCCTTGATAGTCTGTACCATTCGTTCTAGTATTGGCAACGTAAAGTTTTTCCTTGATTTCTGCGCCTTCAGGGTAGGTTCCATAGTTGTTGACACGAGTTGCCGTTACCACTTCTTTACCTGGCAGGTTGTAGATTTGGTCTGGCACCCAGTCCGCAATGGCTTGGATATTGACACTATGAAGAGCACGGAGAGCATTGAGCAGGTCATTTAAAGAACCATATTTATTGTTCTTACTCATTGCCATATCATAGCGGTCTTCAAAGGCATATCCATTCTGGATGATAGAGTCTAGGAAAGTACCGTCTTGGCTAGATACATACTGAGGTGGCAGCTCAAATGAAGTCACTCCCCATTCCTTGAATAGGTTGACATTTTTAGCAATGACTTTATTGGTATACTGGTCATCGCGGGTTGCAAAGTCTTGGAAGTTAGAGAAACCTTCGTAAATCAGCTGAGAATCAAGGGCTGCGCTAGACTCGTAAACCTGACCGCTGGCATTTTTCTGCTTGCTGGCTGCTACACGAGCATCCTGATTCTCTTTAGCACCAACTGGTACCCAAACAGCCAGATAACCAGAAACTTGGACATTGCTGTAGCCTGCGATATCGTTCATATCAAAGGTCAAAATACCATTGGCATCTGTCTTCTTCCAGAGGGATTGCGGCACTTCTTCGTCAGTTAAATAGCGGGAAATACCATCTTTGGTCGTCAAGAGCACAGGACGGTAGTATTGATTCTTATGGGCTGCTCCCATATTGACTTGCAGTTTATCCCACTCATTCAGCTTGAGATTCGGGTTGTTAGAAGCAATAACTGCCATCCCTTGGGTGCGGGTCTCTGCTGTACCTTCATCTGTTGCTTCGTTAGCACCAGTACCGTAACGAACAGAAGTCAAAATACCATTGTAAGACCATTTATCAGCCTCACGAGGGACACCCATATAGGTGACTTTCATGTCCTGTCCGCCAGCTACATACTTAATCCGAGCACGCAACAGGGCATCGATAGCGTCGTGGTAAGGAGATTTTTTCTCCATGTATTGACCGTCATCTGTATAGAGATCACCATAGTAGACCCGAGTGATGGAGTCTTTGTTGGAGAGCATGAGAGCATGAGCAGTTGGGATATTAAACTGCGTATACTTCTTGTCTGCCTTGCGCATATCTTCGTTGTAGATCTTGAAGGCTTGCTTGAGTTCATCCATGGTAAAGGTCAAACCATCCGTATTTGGATTGATATTTTCCCGGATGATGTCGGCAATAACGGTCTGCACTTCACTATCATGAGCCCGAACAAAGATATAATTGGCCATCCGCTCGCCATTTTTCTTTTCAGTAGAACGGTCATTCAGACTATTCGTAATCGTTGGCTCTACACCACTACGGATAGAAAGCTTGCGCATGAACGAATAAAGCAAGGATAGACGAAGCTTATTATCAATCGGTAATTGTGCACCCTTGGTGTCTTTGTTGTAGTCAGGGTCGTTGTCAGACCAAGCTTCCAAGATAGACAGATGCTTGATGGCTTCTTCTTCACTTTCTCCAACCTTGTAGCGAGACTTGAAGTAGTCAGAGGCAATCTGGAGCAAGTCCGCATTGACATTGTCCACCGCATCGACACGGACTCCGTCAAAGTTAGCAGTCGGATCATTGGCTACGATGCTTCCGAAGTTCATCATAAAGTGCAGCCAGTTGAGTTGCTCAGCCTGAACAGCTGGATTAGAGTTATCAAAGTCATTGGCTAGCAGGAACTCATAACCACCATTTGACTTGTCAATGAAGTACTTAGGTGTACCAGTTTGGTTGGTAGGTGTGCGGTTAAGGATGCGGTACTTAGAATTAGCATGAGAAGTCTTATCACTATTGGTATAAAGCAGAGCTCCGCCTTGCAAGTGGTCCTTATTAGTACCAGTTGTTTCAGACTCTGTCTTGATGTTCCAGTTTGGCTGAGTTTTGACAAATGCGCCCATCAGTGTTCTCAGCCATTTAGTATCGCCGTCTTTACCGATTCTTTCTTCAATTTTGCGCTGAACCTGCTGAGAAGCACCTGTCAGGATAGCTTGTTCCACTTTGTTTTCAAAAGCTCCTGCTCCCAAACCTTGCTGGTTCATATAGTTGAGATAGCTAACCTGCGTTTGCTTATCAGGCCACCAAGCCATTAAAAGCGGACGCAAGTCGGTCTCTGTAGACTGAGTCCATGTTTTTCCATCCTTGAGGATAGCTTTTGGACGATACCAGCTATCTGCTGTCAGGTAGCCGTCAACTGTTTCAATGTCCTTGTCCGTTGTACCATGGAAGGCATTCATTCTGGTAAATTCATTGTTAAGACTGCTAGTACCTTGCTGGAATTGATACTCAGCTGAATCAATCAATGCTCCAGTCTCTGCATCGAAATAAAGAATTTTTCCATTGAGCTCAACAGCAAAATTCTTTTTAACTGTACCGTCGTCCTGAACATAGTATTTCTTACCATCAATGGTCTTGATGTGAGATAAGACATCATCATCATGCTCAGCATTAACAGGCGCCGCTTGAGCTTGAGCAGCCACCATTCTTTCAGCTATCGCTCCCTGTCTTTGAGCCGGTTCTGGCAAGCGGTCTTTCTTTGCAACCTTTGGATTTGCAACAATCTTGTCTGTAACAGTCTTCTTTGCTTGTTTGTCAGCAGTTGCTGGACTTGCTTGTCTATCTTGAGCAATTGCTGCAGTTTTAGCAGTTTCTGATGTTGCATTAGCTGCTTTTGCTTCTTCAGCAACGGCTGCTTTTTCTGTAGTTGCTGCTTCTGCTACTGCCGGCTTAGCTGGCTCTTGAGCATCTGTTTGAACCGCTGCTTCCGTATTTGCTGCAGTTTCAGCAGTTTTTTCACTGGCTACAGCAGCATCAGTCACCTTGTCTGCAGAAGTTGCTTTTTCTGCTTCCAACTGAGAAGCTGAGTTAGCTTGTACTTGAACTGGCTGCCCTGAGCCACTATCCTGAGCTGCAGTTGGTTCTTGAACTGCCACCTGCTTAACATCATCAGCGTGGACAAGACCTGCTTCGAGACCAAGTACTTTTGGTGCTACGATAAGTGCTAAGGTAGTCACACCGATGGCTACCCAGTTCTTCTTAACTTTATGCATCTTATAATGAATTTTTTTCTCCATCATAAAGCCTCCTTCTGAATTTGGTATAAAGTTATACTCTTATTCTAGTATATTTTTAGAAATGAGTCTATTTTATTTGCACATCTGCAACTGGGAAAGGCAAATCCTTTCAAACTGAGCTTTGAGCTTCTGGGCAACACCGAAAGAATCTAAAAATTCCAAGAAAGATAAGCACTCCTCAATATCGCTCAGAGCATAGCTATTCCCAACCTTGTAGGAATAAAGAGCCCTATGATACTTAATCAGCATCCGATCATAAAGATCTGTCTCAGGGATTTTAGAATGGTCAAGATAATTGAGGAATCTCATAGCAACCAGCAAATGATTACTCTCTATGCAGACGCTGATAACATTAAGCAGCATCTTGATAATACGCCGGCGATTCTCCGGTAGATTATTATAAAACTGGGTGCGGTTAATCATCTCACTAGCAAAGGTCTCCAGTGTTTCCAAGGTCAATAGATCCACACTATTAGTAAAGAGCCAGAGCTCATAACGCCCCCACTCCTCAACGGAAAAGAGATAATCGGTCAGAAATTCTACATCTTTCTTGCTAATCTGAAAATCTGGACTGCAGGAAGACAATACTGCTCTAACAACAATTGTATTAAGCCTATAATTCTTCTTCTCAGGGAACTTTTTAGCCAAAGCTTCTGAGCTAGCTAATATACTTTGGAGCTTGACGACATTGTTTTCCTGATAAGCATCAGCTACTTTTTTTGAGAAAAGCGCATCATCTGCCTCAATGTAGTTATGGTAAACATACTGAAATTCGTCTAGAGAAACAGCCATATTCTTTAAGCAGCAATAGAAAGAATCAAGCGTGATACCACTGACTCCCCGCTCAAAACGAGACAGCTGAGCCACTGAAATATCTCCGGCTGCCGCCTCTTTAAGAGACATGATTTTTTGATTCTCTAATGACTTTGAAAATTTTTCCAAATGTTTTCAACATATTGAGCCCTCGGTTTCATATATGCAATAAAAATTTTTTTACTAAATTTAATATACTAGTAATATATTTCGAATATGTTACAAAAAAATTACTTTATATTTCCAAATAATACAAATAGATTAATTTGAAAGATAGAATACTCAATATAGTGATTTTTTTCTAAAAAGTTTTTATGGTTTTTCAAGAAAATATTGATTTTTATAAGAATCTCAGAAAGGGTTCAACCTGACAACTTGAAAAACACTGAATTTTCTAAAAAGCTAGCTTCCTTACTTATACAAAAAAATAAACTTGGATAATCTGAGTTCATAGATCGACTGAAATAAAACTGTAACAAAATCTAAACGAATATTTTTTTAGACATGAATGAAAGGAAGTAAAATGAATCTGCCTAATGAACTAAAATAGATTTGACTAAAAAAAGAGGGAATAGAATCATAAAATCCCCTCTTCTATTCCTTTCCGTATCAATCAGGCCAATCAACCATGTGGTCATACCCTTCGTCTATGGAATAGCCTATACTACCACGATAAGAGTATTCTAGCAATGATACTGACCCTTCAGTCAAGTCTTGGTCACTGTCGTTCTTGTTTAACTGGACTAACTTTCCGTCCTTAATTTTAGCAAAAATTGCTTTTTGCTAGTAACATTATCCTTGTCTGTCTCCTCTATCTCAAAGACATAGTTTCCTGTCTGAAAGAGGGAATAGTCCATATCATGCAAGAATTTTTCTCCTGAATCTGAAGCAAAGAGTCTTTGCTTCAGATTCAGCTCAATTCTAATACTGATCCAAACATCTTCTTTTTCTAGCAATTTCTCATCAGTAAGATCAAAGAGAGAATTTAACTTGAAATCTTTTTCCTCAAAGCTCTTGGGTTTTGAGCGCTTAGGATTAGTTATGTACTCTACAGAAACCTCTGTATTCCCATAATGAGGAATGATATTAACACTCTCATCTATATTATCTAGACTTTTTTCTACATTTTCTTTCGTTCTGATTAGATTTTCTCGACTATTTTCCTTTTGGAGAATAACTCGCAGGATGGGAGAAGGTGTTGTTTTCGGATCAATAAACGCAGCTTCTTCAATGCCTCCTGCCTTATTGACTCGAACTTCTTCATAAAAAGAATGCTTGCCAATAGTTACTTTAAATTTCCCGATTGGGTATATATCATTAAAGTCTGGATTATTCGAATCTTCTTCCCCGTATCCACTCGGTACAGTCTCTACCTTAGCATCCATACCCCGCTTTTTGTACTCCTGCTCCAAGCTGCTGAGAACTCGGCTGGTTCGTGTTAATTGGGGAATGATAGGCTGAAAAAAAGCTACAACCATGAGCAAAGTTAGCATGCCATTAACCACATGCCCTGCCCAGAGCAGTGCCTTCTTTCTTTGTCCTTTGAGTCCATACCGAGCGTAAAGATAGCTGAGGAAAGACAAAATCGAGCATAGTGGCACAACCCCTATCAACCAGCGATAAGGTTCTATGGTTCGCGTATCTTTCAAAGCAGAGATGAATGGAAATAGCTGAAGCAACAGAGTCAGAATTAAACTGATTGGAGCCAGATGAAGCGAGTCCTTGCTTGTCTTTATACTCTGAATCAGCGAACGAAGGCTCAAAATCAGATAAATAAACAGATAGATCAGAACAACAAACTTAAAAATCATACCAAACATCATAAAATGCATTAATATGCTTGTCTTGCCTGAACTCAGAAATTCTATAGTAGATAGCATTAGAACTATAACTGCATAGCCACCCAAAGGGGCTATTATTATAGACAGAATCCAATTAACAATATAAAAAAATTGCAAATAAATCTTTAGAGGCTTTTTAGTTTTTTTCATTACATTTCCTAATTACTATATTATTCGTCTATCATTATAGCATAAACAATAAAAAAACTGAGATTTCTCCCAGTTTTTACATCTGTTTTAAGCGCTCCACCCGCTCTGAGATAGGAGGGTGCGTATAGAAAAGTTTCTTCAGACCGCCTTCTTTCTTAGGGTCGCTGATATAGAGAGCCGCACTGGCATCATCAACATGATGCTCCATAGGCTCGCTGTGATCCAGCTTGAGCAGAGCATTAATCATCCCTTGTGGATTGCGGGTCAGCTCTACACTGGAAGCATCAGCCAGAAACTCCCGCTGACGAGAAATGGCTAACTGCACCAAGGTAGCTGCCAGAGGAGCTAAAACGATAGCAATCAGTGATACGATAAGGAGAATAATTCCTAATCCACTATCGTTATCTCGATCATTACTACTCCGACGTCCGCCACCAAACCACATCATACGGCCGGCCAGGCTAGACAACAGGGTAATAGCACTGGCCAGAGCCACAGCAATCGTTGAAATTCGAATATCATAATTGCGAATATGACTGACTTCATGACCAATCACTCCCTCAAGCTCCTCACGATTCATGATTTGCAAGATACCCGTCGTTGCTGCGACAGCTGCATTTTCAGGCTTAGATCCGGTAGCAAAAGCATTGGGAGAGGGATCCTCTACGATATAGACACGTGGCATAGGAATCTGTGCGACCATGGCCATATCTTGAACAATATGATAGAGTTCGGGCGCTTCCTGCTCAGAGACCTCGCGAGCTCCGTTCATCGCCATGACAACCTCTGTAGACTGAAAAATCATCACTCCAGCATAAATAGCTCCGATAATCAAGGCTAGCAAGACACCACCTACAGCAGACCGCAGCCATAGATAGCCAATAGCTGCTCCAACAAGAGCCAAAAGACCGAAAAAAGCGATAAGGAGGAGCCAAGTCCTCCTTTTATTGCTGGCAATTTGATCAAATAGCATCTTAATCACCTAGTCCAGTGCTGCCAAAGTCAACTTTTGGCACAGCCTTTTCTTCTTCTGGTGTCTTGAGGAAATCTGCAGCTTTAAAGCCAAACATTCCTGCAACAATATTGCTTGGGAAAGTTTCCAGCTTGACATTGTAGTTGCTAGTTACTGAATTATAAAGCTGACGAGAATAAGCAATTTTATTTTCAGTATTGGTCAGCTCTTCCTGCAACTTCAAGTAGTTGGTATTTGCTTTCAGATCTGGATAGCTTTCAGCTACTGCAAAGATTCCAGAAATCTGACGAGAAAGGGCGTCGCTGGCTTGCATAGCTTCGGCTGGTGAAGCAGCTGAAGCTACCTGGTTGCGCAGTTGAGTTACCTTTTCCAAGGTTGCCTGCTCGTACTTGCCATAGCCTTTGACCGTTTCCAAGAGGTTAGGAATCAGGTCATTACGGCGTTTAAGCTGCACATCAATCTGGCTCCAAGCTTCCTGAGTCTGCATGCGGCTTTTTAACCAAGGTATTGTAAGCACCAACAACGAAGAATGCTAAAACCGCGACAATAATAAGAATAATAATAAAAGTCATGATATACTCCTTCAATTTTGATTAGACTTATTATATCAAAAAAATAGAGGAACTGTCTTTATTCTTGACATTGATTTAGAAAAAGATGTACGATAAAGGAAAGAATAAACCGACTGTCGGTCGAATAAAAATTTTACTCACCAAAAAAAGGATGCAAACATGGCCAATAAAAAAAGACTTTATCTTAGATACTGCTCAGAAGCTTTTTTTATGGAGCAAGGCTTTGACCAGACCTCTATCTCCCAGATTTTAGAAGCGACTCAAATCGCCCGCGGTACTCTCTACTATTACTTTTCTTCTAAGGAAGAGATAATGGATGCCATCATTGAGCGAACTATTGAACAAGCTTTTACAGCTTCTCAAGCCTTTGCTAATAATCGTGAACTAACTGTCCTAGAACGCTTGGTTGGCAGTATGGCTGCTCTGAATCTCAATCACCAAGAGGGAGAGGAAGTGCTACTGCATCTCAATCAGCCACAAAATGCGCTCCTGCACGAAAAGACCAATCAAATTCTTCTTGAACGAGCACCCCAGATTCTACTTCCCATCATCCAAGACGGCATCACCGCTGGAGACATGAAGACTGACTATCCATACGAAAGTCTGGAAATGGTTCTTACTTATTCGCTTCAAGCTTTTGGTAGCAATTTTCAGGCTCTCCTCCCAGAAAAACAGCAGCAAAAACTGCAGGCTTTTCTCTATCTTTTAGAAACTATTTTTCACAGCCGGCAAGGCTACTTCAATCCCTTTCTATCTTTGATTCAGACTCAAAGCAGCTAGACAGCTAAGCACTAGATTCACTATTTACAATTACTTGACATTGCAAACATAAGGAGGCAACTATGAAACAATCAGGTTTTAGACTCTTTTTATTGATTTGGATAGGAAGCCTCATTTCAGAAATCGGCTCTGGTATGACTTCTTTCGCTTTAGGTGTTTATATCTTCCAGCTGACCGGTTTGGTTTCTGTTTCTTCTTTTGTTACCCTTTGTGCTTTCCTACCCGGTCTTTTGGTTACTCCTCTGGCTGGAATTCTGGCAGATCGCTATGACCGAAGATTGCTGATGGCTCTGGGAGATGGCCTGTCAGGCTTAGGAGTTCTCTGGATTTACTTTAGTCTGAAGAATCCTGCTTTGATTTTTATCTGTATCGGAGCTGCCATTAGCTCGCTCTTTTCAGCCTTGGTCAATCCGGCCTTTCGAGCTACGATTTCCGACTTGCTGCCTGAGGACCAGTTATCAAAAGCAACTGGTTTGTCCCAGATTAATGGCATTGCCCGCTATCTGATTTCACCAGCCTTGGCTGGAATGATTTTGGCGAGTGGACATATCAGCACGATTCTGTTGCTGGATTTTTCAACCATTTTCGTGACAGTAGCCTGCACCTTGCTCGCTCGTAGGGCCATTCATTCGCAAGTTTATAGCAGTGATAGTCGTTTCTGGGCGGATTTCCTTAAAGGTTTTCAAATCGTCTATGGAAAAAAAAGGCATCTGGATTTTAGTCCTAGCTGGAACAGGCTTTTCCTTCTTTTTGGGAACAGTCCAAATCCTGCTTTCTCCCTTGGTACTGGCTTTCGCAGACGCCAAAACAGCCGGCTGGGTCATGACCATCTCCAGCAGCGGGATGCTGATAGGAGGCTTGGTTCTGGGGATATTTGCTATCAAAAAAACACTTCCATCGTATGCTCTGTCTCTCACTATTTCTACTGGGATTCTTCATGGTTGGGCTGGGAATGAAAGAAAATTTCATCTGGATTTGCAGCTTTGGCTTTCTCCTCTTTGCTGCCCTGCCTTTCGCCAATACAGCCATTGACTATCTAGTCCGCATCAATATTAACAAAGCCGACCAAGGCAAGGTCTGGGGGACCATCGGGATTATTTCTCAGCTGGGCTATGTGCTAGCTTATGCCGGCATGGGTTGGGTCGCGGACACTCTTTTCAAGCCCTCGCTAACTTACTTTGGCTGGCTGGCAAATTCTGTCGGAAAAATCATCGGTGTTGGAGGAGGCAGAGGCTACGGTCTGCTCTTTATCCTATCCGGTATCTCTATCAGCATCGGTGCTTACCTGCTCTCCCGAGCTCGTTCAGTAAAGGAGCTGGAATATGTTTCAACGCTTGATAAAAAATGATTTAAAAGAAAACAAAGTCAGCATGCTAGTCATTGGACTTTTCCTGCTTCTGACTCTGACTCTGAGCTTTGCAGCCACGCGCCTGACCGTCAGTCTGACTAGCTCAATTGAGCGCTTTGTGGAAACAGCTAAAAGTCCTCACCTGCTACAGATGCACAGCGGAAGCGTCGACCGAGAACGCCTGCAAAACTTCGTCCAACAGTATCCGGAAATTGCCTCCTGGCAGCTGACAGACTTTGTCAACGTGGAAGGGTCAGCCATCCGCATCAATGGGCAGGACTCGCTTCAGGACAGCTCTCAGGATAATGGCTTTTCCAGTCAGAACCAAAACTTTGACTTTCTGCTGGATCAGGATAATCAGCCTGCCCAGCCTCGGCCGGGGCAAGTTTATATCCCCCTTTACTACTACAACAGCGGAAAAATCAAAATCGGCGACCAAATAAGAGTCGGCAAGCTCCAGCTGACTGTCCAGGGATTTATCCGAGATGCCCAGATGAATGCCAGTCTAGTCTCCTCCAAACGCTTCCTCATCTCACAGACTGATTTGCAGATTCTGAAAACAGAAGCATTTGCATCTAATGAGAACCTGATTGCCTTTCGAGTGCATAAGCTTAGCCAGATTTCTACTATCGAGCAAGCCTATAAAAATGCCGAGCTCGAGTCCAATGGACCGCCTATGATTACCTATCCGACTATCAAGATGATTAACGGCTTCAATGATGCTCTAGTCATCCTAGTCATGGGGCTACTGGTTATGGCCATCATTGGCATGACCTTTCTCTGCATGCGCTTTGCCCTCTTGACCAAGATTCAAGAAGAACTGCAGCAGATTGCCGTTATGAAGGTGATGGGATTGCCCCAAAGCTTTATCAGCAGGGTCTACCTGACCAAGTATTATTTCTGTCTGGCTCTAGCAACCATCGCTGGATGGGGACTGTCCTTTCTCCTGAGTTCTCCTTTTAAAAAGCAGATGGCACTGTCTATGGGGCAAAGTCCGACGCCCTTCTATAGCTATCTTTTGGAAATGCTAGTGGCTCTACTGCTCTGTCTCTTGGTCTTCTGGCTGACTGCCCGGCCTCTCAGCTCTTTTAAGAAAATGACCCCCGGCCAAGCTTTAAGATTAGCTTCTTCCAACAGTCTGACCGAGACTCGTTCTACTCCCAAAATGGGCTTACCGACTATCCCCTTCTTAGACAGACCCTATTTCGCTCTGAAAACGATTCTGAATCATAAAAAACTCTATTTGACTATCTTGCTCATTGTCAGTCTGATTAGCCTGCTTATCCTGCTGCCAGCCAGTCTCTACAGCACTGTGATGGACAAGAACTTTCATCCAGTATCTGGGAGCTGGTCAGGCAGATGTGTTGATTGATATTTCTCAGACTGAAGATATTGATACCAAGGCTGCCCAGCTTCTGAAAGAACTGCAGGCAGACAAGGATATCGCAGAGATTAATCAGTACCAGAGCCAGAATTTCTCCTATCAAGACCAGCAAGGTCAGACCCAGCAGTTGCGGGTAACTCTGGGAAACCATGCAGGATTTCCAGTCAAATACAGCCAAGGCCGCTATCCTAAAAACGAGCATGAAATTGCCCTCTCCAAGCTTAAGGCAGAAGAGCTCAAGCTAAATGTAGGAGACAGTCTGACCTTGACGGTAGACGGTCAAGCAAGAAAACTAAAAGTAGTCGGTATCTACTCAGACCTGACCTACGGAGGCAAGACCGCCAAGGCTGTCTTTGTGACAAAGCAAGCGCAAACGCTCAATAGTCTGACGACCATCCGTCTTAAAGATGCTAGCAACAAAGCTCAAAAAATCAACGAATGGAAAAAACGCTATTCCAACTATAAATTAACCGATGTAGAAGACTTTTTCCATCAGACTTTTGATGACACGCTAGCCATGCTCCGCCTGATTCAGACCAGCGTTTTCTGGACAGGGCTCGGCATTGTCTTCATCCTTATGACTCTCTTTGTCTATATGATTTTCACCAAGGACCAAGCTGACTTGGCACTTTATCGGATGCTGGGATTTGGCAGTGAACGACTCAGGAGCCACTACCTGCTCGCTGTCTGCTTCATCTTGATGCTGGCTCTGGCAATAGCCGACCTGCTGCTCCTTAGTCTGGGGCAAGAAGTCTGCAGTCTGCTGCTCAGCAGCTTCGGTATCAGCAAACTCCAGCTCATCATCAATAAGTCGCTTACTTTTCTATGGACACCGCTGGCTCTGCTTCTTAGCGGACTCACAGCAGCACACATCAGTCTCCGAGCGCTGAACAATCTGGAAATTGGACGTTATCTCAAGGAACATTGACCTTAAGCAGATAGCTTTCGAGCACTTAGCATTTATTTTACATCCGAGGAGAAGCCTATGTTATTAGAAGCACATAACCTCAGCAAAAGCTATCAGGAAAATCAGGAGCCCATTCTCCGTGATTTGTCGCTGGAGATTGAAAGCGGCCAATTCATCGCCATCATGGGGCCGTCTGGTTGCGGGAAATCCACTCTTCTCAATCTTCTATCCACTATTGACAGACCTGACCAAGGACAGATTCTTTACCAGGGACAGGACTTGCTGGCTATGAAAGACAAGGACTTGGACCGCCTTCGCAGAGAGGCTTTCGGCTTTGTCTTCCAGCAGGCAACCTTCCTGAAAAATCTCAATATCCTAGACAATATCTGCCTACCGAGTATCATTGGTAAGAAAAGGCAGTGAGCGAAAGGCAGCCTATGAGCGAGCCAAGGAGTTAATGGCTCTGACTGGGATTAAGGACATTGCTCACCGCTCTATCCATCAGGTATCGGGCGGCCAGCTCCAGCGAGCCGGCATCTGCCGGGCTCTCATGAACCAGCCTCGAATCATTTTTGCTGACGAGCCGACAGGAGCGCTCAACTCTCAGGCTGGCCGTCAAGCTATGGAGCTCATGCAGCACTTCCACCAGCAGGGTGCAAGCATTCTCCTAGTGACGCATGATGCCAGTGTGGCTACCTATGCAGACAAGGTTCTGCTCATTTTAGATGGCAAGATAAAAAAAGAAGTTCTATTTGACCCAGCTGCTAATCAGGATGAGCGGCGCCAGCTGCTCTTGGCGGAGCTCAATCAGATTGGCATATAAGAAAAGAGGCCCTTTGGCAGAATGCCGGGGTCTCCTTTTTATGATATAATAGGATGAATACTGACAAACAAGGATGAAACTATGACACCGCAAGAATTTTACCAGCTCTTAGCCCAGCAGGGAATCGAGCTGACTGACCGCCAGAAAGACCAGTTTGAGCATTATTTTGAACTCTTGGTCGAATGGAATGAAAAAATCAATCTGACAGCTATCACCGAGAAAAATGAAGTCTATCTCAAGCATTTCTATGATTCAATTGCGCCCGTTTTGCAAGGCCTGATTGATAATCAAGAGCTTAAGCTGCTGGATATCGGAGCCGGTGCTGGCTTTCCTAGCCTCCCTATGAAAATCATCTGCCCTCAGCTGGATGTGACTATCATTGACTCGCTCAACAAACGAATCAACTTCCTCAAACTGCTGGCAGAGGAGCTTGAGCTGGACAAGGTTCACTTCTACCACGGCCGCGCAGAAGACTTTGCTCAGGACAAGGCTTTTCGGGCCCAATTTGACCTGGTCACTGCCCGTGCAGTCGCTCGGATGCAGGTCCTATCTGAACTGACCATTCCCTATCTAAAAGTTGGCGGGAAGCTTTTGGCGCTCAAGGCTTCTAATGCTCCTGAAGAACTGGAAGAAGCCAAAAATGCCCTCAACTTACTCTTTAGCAAGGTCCAAGACAACCTCAGCTATGCCCTACCAAACGGTGATCCCCGCTTTATCACAGTGGTGGAAAAGAAGAAAGAAACCCCCAATAAATACCCCCGCAAAGCCGGCATGCCAAATAAAAGACCATTATAAAGAAAAAAAAATCAGGCAAGGATTGTCTGATTTTTTCTTCATCTAATAAAGAATATTATTTATTTTGCTTCATTATAGATTCTAATCTGAGGGCGACTTGATTCACCACATCTAAAAACTGTAATAGTTCAACATAATTTTGATTAGTATATCGTCCCAGATGCAGACGAATATCTTTATTGGCACTCATGGGACTATAATACAAATATAGATGAGGATACTTGACGTACTTGTTCTCTTGAACTTTCTCAATCTTAATAGTCAAATCAGTTAAATCAGAAAGCATAAGAAACTGAAAATAGGTATCATCCCGTATGATTGCATCCTTATAAAGATAAAGAGATAGTTTTTCACGTGAATAGCGAGACTGGCTATAAATCTTGTAAAACTTCTTCTCCAACTCCGGATATTGAGAATAAAGCTTCTGATAGCTCTGCAAAGCTCTTTTGCTTAGTAATCCAAGCAAGCCAGGTAAAGAGTGCACTCATCAGTAGTAGCAAAGCAGCAAAAATCAAGGATGCCCAAAAACCAAATTCGTCCGCATGTGGCATATAGAAGAGAAAAATTATACCTCCTAAACCATATAAAACAGGAAATAATAAGTCCTTACGGAATCTACTCTTTATTCTTTCTTCCACCTAGTAGTTATCCTCCTAATATATATTAAACAAGTTCACACACTTTATCCTACCTCCACGGGTTATAAAAAGCGGCCGTGATTGACTGCGAAGAGGGCAAAAGCAAAGCAATAGAAAGGCGACTGCCAGTGTCAGCACCAGCATATCTCGTTTGCTTAGAGCCTGATAGGTATACCAGGTCCGTTTTTTATTTTTCCCGAAACGGCGCAGCTCCATGGCTGTGGCAATGGTATTGATGCGCTCTAGTGAGCTGAAAATCAGCGGAATGATAATCTGCAGATTTCCCTTTCACGCGCTGAGCCAGTTTGGCTTTCTTGGATAATTCCTGCCCACGCGCTTCCTGAGACATCCTGATCAGGAAGAATTCTTCCTGCAAATCTGGAATATAGCGGAGCGTCAGACTGACCGCGTAAGCAATTTTATAGGAAATACCAAGCTGATGAAGGCTGGAAGCAAACTGACTGGGATGGGTTGTCATGAGGAAATCACTGCCAGAGGTATGGTCGAAACATACTTGAGCAGGAGATTAAAGAGGTAGAACAGCTCCTGAGCTGTTAGATTATAGGCTCCCCATCCGGTCCAGAGGACATCTTTGGATCCGTAGATATCGATACCATACTGAGGCGCGAAAAGATAGACCATCACTAAGTTAAGAGCAGCAAAGGATGCCGCAAAGACTAAAACAAATGAAATGTCTCGGATGCGGATATGGGACAGCCGAAAGAGGCAGAGAGACAGCAGGGCTAGCCCCAGCAAAAAGCGAGTATCATAGCTAATCATGGCTGCCACTGATACCAGAACGAAGAAGAGCATCTTGCTGGCACCGGACAAACTATGAAGAAACGTCTCGCCTGCATGATAGCCGATTAATTTTCGCTGATTAAGCATGCTTGTCCTCCTTTTTTTGCATATAAAACTCGGTCAAAGCCAGAGGGTCGGCACCAATCTTCTCAGCCAGAGCAAAGATTGACGTTTCCTTTAGATGAGCCGCCGCAATCAACTCTTGATCTGTCAGAACCTGAGCAGGCGCCTTATCGGCTAAAATCTGACCATCCACCACAACTACTGCCCGATCTGAATAATCTAGCATCAGCTGCATATCGTGGGTAATCATGATAATCGTATGTCCCTGCTGGTTGAGCTCGTCTAGAAAGTCCATCATCTCGGTATAATGGCGCTGGTCCTGACCAGCTGTCGGCTCATCCAAGAGGATAATCTCTGGATTCAGCACCAAGATAGATGCAATGGTCACCCGCTTCTTCTGGCCGAAAGACAGGGCCGAAATCGGCCAACTACGGAATTCATAGAGTCCACAGGTTTTAAGAGCCGCATGGACCCGCTCTTCGATTTCCGCTTCTGCCAGTCCGCGCAAGCGCAAGCCTAGAGCCACTTCATCAAAAATCATGGCTGCCGAAATCATCTGATTGGGATTCTGCAGGACATAGCCAATCCGCTCAGCTCGCTCCTTGATGGAGTCTCCTTTGATATCCTGACCTTTCCACCTATAGCTCCCCTCAGTCTCGATAAACTGACAGAGGGCCTTGGCCAGGGTTGACTTACCAGCTCCATTTTTACCAACGATAGCTATCCGCTCACCCTTGAAAATCTTCAGGCTCATATCCTGCAAAATAGGCTTGCCGCCGCTCTGGTAAGAAAAGGAAACGTGCTCCAGTTCCAGTAAGGGCTCCTGAGGCTCTTTGTCAGAGTCAGACCAGTCTCTGCCCTCAAAGGTCACATCTGCCAGCTGTAGCTGATCCAAGCGGGACAATCCCTCAGTCTTTTCCACATCAACGCCCAGCAGGCGCAGGGTCGTAATGTAGAGCGGTTCACGGATGCCATTTTCAGCTAGCAGCTGGGTTCTGAGCAGGTCATCCGGCTGTCCATTAAAGAGAATGCGTCCGTCATTGACAAGCACTATTCTGTCTACCGGTCTGTAAAGAACATCTTCCAAGCGGTGCTCGATAATCAGAGTCGTCGTTGCCGTCTCCCGATGAAGCTGGTCAATCAAATCAATGGTATCCTGCCCTGACTTGGGATCCAGATTGGCCAAGGGCTCGTCAAAAAGCAGAATAGGACTCTCGTCAATCAAAACCCCAGCCAGACTGACGCGCTGCTTTTTGACCGCCTGATAGATCCTGGGGCCGATGCTGCAAAAGCTCCGATAAATCCAGCTTCTCTGACCAGGTTTCGGACTTTTTTTCGCGCATAAGCGACAGCTCCATCACATCATTTTTCCAGCGCAAAGGCCAGATCTTCTGCTACGCTAAGCCCGATAAACTGGCCATCCGTGTCCTGCAAGACCGTGCTGACTAGATTGGACTTATCATAAATGCTGGATTCAAAGGCTGGCTGCCCCTTAATCAAAAGCTGACCGCTGGCCTCTCCTTTATAAATGTTGGGGATAATTCCCATTGAGACACTGGCCCAGCGTTGACTTTACCAGAGCCAGACGGACCAACAATCAGAACCTTCTCCCCCTCGTAAAATAGTCAGATTGATCTGCTTCAGGGTCGGCTCAGACTGGGCTTGATATTGAAAGCTAAAGTCTTCAAATTGGATAATTGGTTTTTTCATCTTATTTCTCTATAGTGCCAGAGCGATTTGAATCGCTAGATTGGCAATCTTATCTTTTTCGTCTAAGTCTGCATGATTGGCCAGGGTTGCGCATATCCCAAGCTTCCTCAGACAAGTGGTCGGCTGCATAAAAGAACTGGCAGACGGTTATCTCTCGAAAAAGCTGCTAAAGCCGCTACAGCTGAGCATTCCATATCCACACAGATAGCTCCCTCAGCCTTTCTCTGGCGGAGTTTAGCTGGCGTCTCACGGTAAATGCCGTCTGTCGTCCAGACCTTGCCCTTGCTATGGGAAATACCGCGCTCATCCAGAAAAGCCGTCAGAAAATCTTTCAAGCCAAGATTGACTTCCTGCTCACGGCTAGCTGGCTGGTAGTGATAGCTAGTCCCCTCATCACGCAGGGCCTCCGTCGGGATAATGACGGACGTTTCCTTAATCTCCTCATCCAAGATACCGCAAGTACCAAAAAGCACCAGTTTCTTTATGCCAAAAGCAATCAAGTCTTCCAGAATAGCCACACAGGCCGAAGCTCCAACAGGTGCATTGAAGAGAGCCAGTTCCCGTCCATCTGCAAAAATACGATAGATAGGAATTTCAATATTAGCCATGCTAGTTGTCGTAATCAGCTCATGCTCAAAATCCGCCAACATACGCGCAAAAGTCTCTCTGGCAAAGCAGGAAACAGCCGTCTCCGGAAAACCTTCTATGGATTCATTCAAGTCTTCTGGGTTGATGATGGCCTTGCGACTTTGGTCAAATTCTTCAAGTATCATAGGCTTGCTCTCTTATCCCTTTCTTCCTGATGAAACAGCCAGCAGATCTCTACTGACTTCATCTTACCATTGTATCATAAAAAGGCGGTCTGCTGAACGCTGCCTGCATATTTTCTACATAGCAAAAGCCATAGGCAGACTCTATAGCTACAAGTGAAGTGAGTACTTTTTCCAATGATTTTCCAACAAAAAAGACTGGGCATAACTCCCAATCTCATCTTACATAAGGGCTGTTGCAGCAGTAATCAAGCCAAATACGATGCCCGGCATATTAGCCGCTGCCAAAGGAATGTCCCGCTTCTCTTTAAATAGACCATAAATGACCCAGAGAGTACAGTTTAGAGCAGCTACTGAAGGCTGGATAAAGTCACCCTTATTGCCAGCTAGATTATTCATAATCTGTGGGATATAGGAAACATACATCATAACAGACATAAAAGTGGCCACCCAGCCCAAGATTAGCATGTGTTTTTCTTTCATTTCGTTCTCCTTTTTATAAAACTGACCTCTATTCTATAGCTTCTTTTTGAAATTTTCAAGATATTTTCAATAATGTTATCAAAACGAAAAGAGTCACAAAATTGTGAGAACTGCTGACAGACCTAAAAAAGCCGCCTTTTGGCAGCTCTGTTAAGATACAAAAAGTAGATTTTCCTAGCCTTTAAAACTTCGGTTCTCCATCGGGAAGTTGATCCAAAATGGCTTCCAGTTCCAGCCGATTGAGTGGCTGAATCCGGATCTGGCTGGAATCCAGATAGCTACGGTGAGTGTCTGGAATTTTCTCCAAAAAAGCCTGCAAGTCCTTTGTTGTCAGATATTTATAGCCCTGGGGACTGCTAGCATCCTCTATCAGGATATGAAGATGCCATTCCATGTCTTGACTAGCACCGCTCTCAATCATCTCTTTAACCAAGTAGCCCTTGGGCATGGGCTGAGTCGGAAGGACTGTATCCACTCCTTCTGCCAAGACATAAGAACCCAGGTATTTCCCATCCCTGATCCTTATAATACTTCGGAGTAGAAAATTGACTCTGAACCTGCTGCATCTCGGCCATCTGCCTGCCAAACTCCTCCACAGGATCTTCTGCCTTGAATAGTTCCAGAAGTTTTTCCTGCGACATGTACAAATCATGAGCATAGCCTTCAAAAACATGCATAGGCGCAGCTGCAACTCTGGCATCGTTCAGGCCATAGAGAATATCCGCTTCAAAATCAATATTAAAAATCCCGTCAGCAGTGTAAGTCGTGCCGTATTCATCGACAATATCCTGCTTCATCTTCTGAGCCAAACGACTCATGAAGAGAATAGCCCCTTTCCAGTCGCCCACCGTTGATGGTGTCAAGACTCGGACCTGGTAGGTTTCTCGGTCTGGCAGATAATAAACTTCAAACCCACGGCCTGCCCCTTCCCAATAGACAGCAAGAAAAGTTCCGACCTGATCCAAGGATTGATAAAGCCTTATCGCCCTCGAGGCCTACGACCTCCAGCCCTTCTACTAAGGGAAACCAGAGACAAGGGTGTTTCGACCGCCTTATAGCTAAACAAGCCCTTTCGGTTCTGAATGTAAAAAGAAATACTCATACCATGCTCCTTTCTAACGACAAAAAGCCTTTCAGAAAGCGAGAAAATGCAAAATCAAACACTCAATACAGGTACAAACTAGATTTTTCTCCAAGACTTTTTAAGGATAAACTTCATTCGCAAAACGGACTCTGGTATTAGTATAACATTTTTGGAAGAAAAAGACGAAAAAACCTGTATCCATGAAGAGACTTTCCGATTGAAAGCTTCATCAATACAGATTCTAAGAATATATTTGAACTTGATAAAAAGGCAACGAATAAACTTCTAAGAAGGCCAAGCTCATCTGAGCACTTCTTACTTTTTATCCTGCTGTGTCAGCTCCTGATTGTAGGACAAGGCTAGCTTGATCCAGTAAGGCAGTTCCTTTTGTCCTTCGCCATCTAAATCAATATAGCCATGATAAAGCCTGCCCTTCATTAACGTCACACTGGCACCATTTTTTTAGGCAGGACCTGCTTTTTCCATTTCCTTACCGATGCGTACCATGACAAGCTCTTGACTTCTCGAACTCACAGTAACGGTCATCTTACCTCGAACCATAAAAGCCAAACCACCAAACATCTTCTTCTCTTCTACCTCTTCTTCAAAAACATGAGGAGGAAGATCAGTAGCTAAAATGGCACGGACTTGCTGGGCTAAGGATTCACTATAAGCCATCCTCCTACCTCATTTCATCACATCCCAGCCGATACCAAAACGGTCAATCAAGCGGCCATAAAAACTCTGCGAAAGCTTGTTCCTCTAAAGGATAGAGAATTTGTCCCACCTTCAGCAAGCTTAGCAAATAGCTCATCGGCTTCTTCTCTACTATCTGGACTCAGAACTAACCATTGATTGGGCTGATGATTGCTAGGAATAGATAGGTCGTTAAAAAAATGCCTACATCCTCACCATTCAGGGTCAAGTTTTTTCCGTATCTAAAGGCAATCCAGGCAACCTTATCCCGTTTTTCTGCAGGAAGGTCAGCTGGATCCATCATCTCACTGGCTCGGACAAGTCCCTTTATCTCTGTCTGAAAAAGATCTGCATAAAAACGAAAAGCTTCTTCGGCCTGACCATTAAAACTTAAAAATACGTCTAATTTCATTATTGTTCCTCCAATTTTTTTATATCTGAGAATAAATCTCTAGTATCAGTTTATCAATTAGGATAAAAATTTTCTTATTCTCAATTGCGCTTGTTTGGCTAGGGAACGCATGATTAAAACTGGAAGATTAACTGTAATAGGTGGATCGCTGGGCAAGGGCCTGCGCATGCTGATTTCCTCCTGATAGATGCTATCGCCTGAAAAAGTGAGAGGCTCATCGCTGCCCCAGCGAAAGTTATGCTTCAAGACATAGTTTTTAGTTAGGCGTAAATCCTCCAGCAATTCACAGGCCAAAAGATAGTAGTGACCATCCGGTACATTTTTCAAAAAGTAAACTGTCTCTCCTGACTCAGTGCTACTCCGATAACTCGGCTCTTCTTTGGGTATGCGGGTTTTAAAAAGCCCGACACAGCTAATGCGTGGTTCATACCCCTCAGGATAAGATAGCGCCACAGTCAACCGATTGCCACTTTTACAGTCGGGATCCTGATGCAACAAAAGCTCCCTTCTCATCCAGCTGTTTGACCATAAAATCATAAGCCTTGGTTGATTCCTGATAATATTTTTTTAGGCGAAAGTCCAGTATGCCGCTTAAAACGTATTGGAAAAAAACTGCCTAGACTATCATAACCAGCTTCCATAGAGGTCTCGGTCACATTTTGCCGGCCTTCTACAATTTCCTGAATCCCTTTTTCCATCTTAAGAGCTTCCATATATTGCTTGATAGAAAAGCCCATCTTTTTCTTGAAAGTTCTGGATAGATGGGAAGGACTATAATGGAAATACTGAGCCAAATCAGTCAGACTCAGCTCTTGATCTGCATGCTGACGCAGATAGGCTGCCACTTCTTCCATGATAGCTTTAGACATAGACTTGCTCCTTTCCCATTTATTTAAGCCCATTATATCACATCAAAAAGAAAGGACAAAAAATCAGAACTGTGGAAAGAAAACCAGAAATCAAGTGATAATCCGCGAGATGTCCCAAGAACCGGCGGAAATAGTCTGCTTTCCCAAATCTCTGTCCAACAAGACTTTTACCTGTAGATAAATGATAAAAAAACTTTAGACGTTTGAAATCGTCTAAAGTTTTTAGTTTTTCTTAGGAATTTAGAAACTTGCCTTACCATCAAAAATAGTCAGCTTATGCAAATTTTCCATGCCTGCAATAATGGGTCTAGCTTTTGCAATGAGATTTTGAAAAACTTCCAAGGTCAGACTGTCATTGTGAGCTTGCTCGCTCTTCCCAAACTTCGTAAATATAGATGCTGTTGGGTTCATCTGCCTTCTCACCTAAGATATAGCAGAAACAAGTGTCAAGATTTTGCATTTCTTTGACAACTTCTTGCATGTAAGCAGTAAGTTCCTGCACCTTTCCTTCTTGGGCCATTAATTTCCCATAAACACAAAATTTTTCCATTAGGATCTCTCCTTATTACTGAGCTACCAGTGTTTCCAAGCTTTCTCCAATCGCAGCCAAACGCTCCACTCACTTCTGCCTGGCTCAAGCCGTTTTCAGCCACATAGCGATTGCGAGGGTGAACGCGGCATTCGTGAGAACAGCCACGGAGGTACTTGTCTTCATTTTTCTTCTGAAGTCAGGATGCGGCGGTTACACTCTGGATTGCCACAGTTGACATAGCGCTCGCAAGGAGTACCGTCAAACCAGTCTTTCCCAATCACAACTGGATTAACATGGTTGATATCAACCGAGATACGCTCATCAAAGACATACATCTTGCCGTCCCAAAGCTCACCTTGAACTTCTGGATCCTTGCCGTAAGTCGCGATACCGCCATGAAGCTGACCGACATCCTTGTAGCCTTCACGCACCATCCAGCCTGAGAATTTCTCACAGCGAACACCACCGGTACAGTAAACAACCACGCGCTTGTCCATGAACTTCTCTTTGTTATCACGGACCCATTGCGGCAACTCGCGGAAGTTGCGGATGTCTGGACGGATAGCACCGCGGAAGTGACCCAGATCGTACTCATAGTCGTTACGAGTGTCTAGGACAACAGTGTCTTCGTCCAAGAGTGCTTCCTTAAATTCCTTAGGTGATAGGTAAGCTCCTGTCGTCTCCAGCGGGTTGATGTCATTGTCAAAATCATTGTCTTCCAAGCCCAAGTGCACGATTTCTTTCTTGTAGCGAACAAACATTTTCTTGAAGGCTTGCTCATTTTCTTCGTCAATCTTGAACCAAAGGTCTTCCATGCCCGGAAGGCTGTGCACATAATCCATGTATTTTTGAGTGGTTTCATAATCACCAGAAACCGTTCCATTGATTCCCTCATCTGCTACCAAGATACGGCCTTTAAGACCGATAGATTTACAGAAGGCCAGATGATCAGCTGCAAATTTCTCAGCATTCTCAATCGGAACATATTTGTAGTAAAGTAGGACGCGAATATCTTTTGCCATAAGATTTCAACTCTTTTTCTCTATAAAAATTTTCTGAATTTTTTTAATTCATCTATTTATTATAACGCTGAGAAGAAAAAGCTGAGCAAAATATTTGTTTGAAAAAAATAGCAGAGCTGGAAAGTTTAAATGAGAAGGACAAGTCTATCGCTCTTCTTCCAATTGATCCAAATACTTCTCAAAGCGCTTTTTCTGCCATTTATTTATATACTCCAAGAAAATATTGACCAGCAGCATAAAGGGAAAGTGAATGACAAAAGTAATTAAAAATAGCAAATAGAAACATGGGGATGAAAAAAAACACTGTTACGATAAATAGCATGATTCAGTTGGAAATTCTGGCAGGCAATCAAAGAGAGTCAGAAAAGCCTGTCGAAACCAGTATGCCCCAGATAGTCAGACTGAAAACTATTGTAATAATTGGCTCCCAGATACTGAGCTCGACAGCATGAAATATAAGCAGGCAATGGCAATCAGAACCATGAAGAGCTGATAGTGAATGGCTCCAGCATTCATAGCTACAGAACCAGCGTATAAGGCTAGACTACCATACAGCAAAAGACTAAAAGCCTCGATGCCGGCCTTGTTGACAAGCTGCTCTTCCCGTTCGTCTAAGATCTGTCGTTTAATAAGTTTAATTTTCATGACTAGTCCTTTCTCTATTCAATCCAAAACAATTGATCCAGCGTCTTATTGAGACATTTGCAAATCGCTAAGCATAAACTGAGACTGGGATTGTACTTACCTGCCTCAATCAGGCCAATGGTCTGGCGGGTCACTCCGATAGCATCTGCCAAGTCCCCCTGGGTCATATCATGCTCAGCTCGTGCCATTTTTAGTCTAAGATTTTTTGCCATGGTCATCATCCTTATCATTTTTCTTCTTTGTTGCTATGCCTAAAAGTGCACAACCAATTGTAATATCACTGCCAGCAAAAATAAGAAAAGTCTGATTTTGATTGTTCAGTCCTATAACCAAAAAAATGATACCCAAAACAAGCCAAATAAGTGGTGAATATATATTTTTGATGTTTTTCATATCGCTTCTCCCTTCATTTTTATAAGTCTATTATACAATATATTTTAAATAATGCAATATATAAATTACATTTTGTTTTTTATTTTGTACAAAAAAAGACCAGGAATTCTCCCAATCTTTCAATTTTTGATGTAATCAATCCTTTTTCAGACTTCCTGCGCGGGTGCGGGTGCGAGCGTAAGCAGTCAGCAAGACAGTTCCGATGACTGCTACTGTCGCAGAATTCACCAGAATTGCTACAATACTTTGAGCAATAACCTTATTGACCGGCTCACCAGACACAATCACGTCACCAATCGGGCCGATTAGCCAAGCGATTGCATTGGCTCCAAACTGAATCAAGTTAAAGCGAATAATATCCTTGACTTCAAATTTTCCTTCTTCCACTTGGAAGAATTTTCTAAAGAAACCAACCAATAGACCAAAGACCCCGCTGCCGGCAATCCAGAACCACCAAAGTCCGCCACCGCTCATAGCGTCTTTAATGGCATGGCCAATGAAGCCCATCAGGAAACCAACGATTGGTCCAAAGATGACGCTAAAAAGAGCTTGCAGAGGGTATTGGAGCTGGATGCTGGTATTGGGTACAGGCGTTGGGATATTGATCATTCCGATGACCACGAATAGGGCAGCTCCAATTCCTGTTGCGACTACGTTTCTGATTGTATTATTTTTCATGTTCTTCTTCCTTAATTTTCAATTCTCTTGATTTCAATATGCCACTGGGCACCGACGCCAACATTGTAGGCCTTAGCAAAGGAACCTTGGTTAATCGCTAAGCCAACCCGATAGAGGAGTTGATATAGAGGATAGGCTGGCCGATGCGGACATCCGCAAAGGACTTGCCATAGGTTACTGGTTTTGATAAACCAGCATGTCATTATTGTAAATGAGTAACTTCAAAGCGGTCACCAAATTCTGGTTTCAAGGTGCAGAAATTCTTCGCGGGTGATAGAGGTCCAGAGAGAGCCGAAAGCGGACATCCAGGATATCAATAGCTCCGCTGACATAATTCTCCGCAAGCGTGGTCTCAACTACCTGAATTTCGACAATGTCTTCGACTTGAGCTCTGGTCCAACCTCTTCAAAGCTGATATGGCCGCTGGCTAGCTTAGCACCCGTATAGGCATAGACATCACGACCGTGGAAAGTGTAGGAATGCTCCGTATCCTTGCGGCGATTTTTCCACCTCAGAAATTTCCCGAATGGCCTCAATGCCGACATGCTTCTTGATGAAAGACAGCGTGCCATTGTCAGGCGTGACGATGTACTGTCCCTTTTTCAGTCTTAGCTACCACACTCTTACGCTTGGAGCCAACGCCCGGGATCCACTACCGACACAAAAGGTCGTTCCTGCTGGCCAGTAATTAACTGTCTGAAAGAGACGATAGCTGCCCTCAAAGATATTGTGAGGGTGATATCGTGAGTCAGATGATGAATTTTTCAGAGTGGGCGACTCTTCTAGCGCCACTCCGATCATGGCTGACACGGCTCCATCTACCAGACCAAAGTCCGACTGGAGTACGAGTAAATTGTTCATGTTTTTCTCCTTAGTTATATTTTTCAATGATATTTAGTCCGAAGCTGACTTGGAAATGTCTAGCTTTAAGGATTTTTTCCTTCCTAACAGGGCTCCAAGTAAAGCGCCCCAGTAAAATGCTGGCTACAAAACCAAAAGGACTAAGCTGGGTTCTGGCTTAAGCATGACTTGCTCGATATAAGCCTGAGTCTTTCCTCTGGCAAGAAGACTAGCTTCGTACTGCTTGGGTGCCAGCCACATTAGGAAAATAGGACCCGCTGTGCTAAAGCTGAAAACTATAAAAGCCAGCAAGCTTCTAACAGTCTTTTGATAGCTGCCTGACCGAGCTATAAGATCCGCTAAAACACCGCAAATCAAACCTGGTAGAAAGGCTCCAAAGCCATGTCGACTGAGCAGAAAGAAGAGACCCAGCAGACAACCTAGGCCGCTGATCAGACCGAAGGTCTTTATTTTCTCAGTATAGAAGATGAACAGAACTCCGCCAAAGAAAGCTGTAAAAGCTGGAGCGTAAAACATATTGCCTGAGCGGTCAAATAGAAGCCCAACCAAGACGCCTAAGAGCATGGCTAGGAAATAAAAGAGGTAAAAGAAGCCAGCCTGCTTCAGTTTGTCTTTTCTTATAGAGTATAGCATAAGACTTCCTTTCCCGCTAGTCAGCTTGACGGTAACTGCCAATCAAGTCCTGAATGAGCTCTATATGCGTATAGTAATCAGCAATTTTCACATTCTCATCTCCGCCGTGGTCTCGACTGTTGGCATTCCCAAGTCCGAAAGCCGCCATAGGAACCTCCAAGGCTTCATAAACCGTGTGCATCGGGCCAGTTCCGGCTGAGGTCGGCAGTACAGAGACGCCTTCTCGGTAATAATCTTTAGCCAGCTCGATAAGATTGAGAATGGAAGGTGCACTCATGTCGCTGCGATAGCTCATTTCTCCCAAGGTATAAGTCAGCTCAACTGCCGGATAGCCATTTTTATCCAGCTGCTGACGAATCTTGTCCAAAACATCCTGTGGCTCCAGACCTGGCACCAGACGAACCTCCATCTTGGCTTGGGCCTCTGAAGGCAAAATGGTTTTAACCCCTTGGCCTTGATAGCCTGATCCGAAGCCTTCAATATTCAGCGAAGGCTCAAAGTAAAAGCGACGGAGAAATTCCTTCCGTTCGTCCAGCAAAACCGGTAATTTCAAGCCATAGACCTGACTCAGTTCTTCAGGAGTTCGCAGGGCATATTCCTCAATCAAGGCCAGCTCCCGTTCATTTGGCGCTTGAACCTGCTCATGAATGCCTTCAACTAGAATGCGACCGTCTGGACTGCGCAAGCTGGATAGAGCATTGAGCAAATACCAAGAAGCTGAATTGATAACACCGCCGAAGCTAGAATGGATGTCTACATCTGCACTTTTGACCGTCATATCGAAGGTAACAATCCCCTTGTTACCGCCCGAGATTTCCAGCTGTCCTAAATTGTTGCGGCTGCCTTGCTCCCAAACCAGCAAATCTGCTCCTCGCAGGTGTTTGCGATGCTTGGCCAGATATTTATCCAGGTCTGTCGAAGCAGACTCTTCTGCCCCTTCCATCATAAAAATGATATTGACCGGCAAATCACCGTGCTCTCGAATATACTTGCGAACAGCTGTCAGACGGGCAGTAATATGCCCCTTGTCATCATCCACTCCTCGCCCATACATGACCCCGTAATGAACCGACAGTGTAAAGGGATCATTGGTCCAAGGCTGGTCATCATCTGCCGGCACTGTATCGTAGTGGTTGTAGAAAATAATAGTCTTAGCAGCAGGATTTGAAGAAAGAAACTCCGCCAAAACAAATGGAGCAGTATAGCTGTCGTCAATCATGACCTTGGCACCTGCAGCTGTAAAAATCTCTCCCAAATAGTTGGCTACTTCCTGCAGACCAACCTGCTGGGCAAAGATTGATTTTTTAGAAATCAAGGTCCGCAGCACTTCAAAATAGTGCTGGGCTACCTCGTCGTTTTCAAATTTCTTGATTTGTTCAGTCTCAGTTGAGAAAGGCATGCGTTACTCCTATTAACAGCAGATAAAGGGCTGGGGAAATAAGCTTCCCCGCCCTTATCGTATTTCTTGTATCAAAGTCTAGTCAGCCAAATGCAGACTGGACTTGATGGGATTTCTTACTTGATGTCTTTTGCATCTGGCAGGTAAGAGCCGCCAAAAAATTCTTGTGATAGTTTTTCAAGCGTACCATCCTCATAGAGTTCCTTGATTCGCTTGTTGACAAATTTTTGCAGGTCTTCCTGACCGCTTGCAATAATCGGATAGACATAAGGCTGCTGGTCGCTTGGAAGCTCAATCACTTCCAGATTATTCAAGCCTTGGTCTTTGATAATAGACTCTACAGTTATGCGCTCAAAAACTTTATAGTCCGTACGGCCGTCATTCAGATTGGCCAAGATTTGCTGAATGGTTCCGTCCGTATAATTGATTTTTGTCGGATTATCGCTATGTTCCTTGTTATAGTCCTCTAGTTGCTGAGCTGTTGAAGTCCCCTGAACAACCTCAGTAGACTTGCCGCCAATGTCATCCAGCGATTTGATGCCCTCACCTTTACGGACAACTAAAACTGTTGGATTTTTCGCATATGGACTAGCATAGAGATATTTGTTAGCTCGTTCTTCAGAGTAGCTGATATTATTGGCACCGATCTGGTAGCGGTCGCTGTCCAGACCTGAGAAAATAGAAGCCCACTTGGTCTTATTGAAATTGACTTCATACTTGTCTGAGTCCTTAAAGATAGCACGAAGGACTTCGATATCGTAGCCAGTCAGTTTACCGTCTTTATCCTCGTATGAAAATGGTTTGGTCGTTCCCTACTGTTCCGACTTCTACCTTTGTTTTCTCTGTTTTCTTCTCACTTGATGATGAGCAGGCCACCAGGGCACCAATGGCCAAGACACTGACGGCTGCCAGAGAGAAGTATTTCAAGGTTTTCTTCAGGTTCATATTTCGAATTCCTCCTAAAAAGTCTTTCTTTATCATATCAAATAAGGAGAAGCTTGACCATTATATATTTTTTATGGAGGTGATAGCTTTTTCTTTATCAGCTTTGAGGCAGTCATTCACTTTAGACTTTTCTGCCTGTAGTGCTGCAGGAGAAGAGGGCACTCTCGACATAGTAAGGAACAGAAACTTTGAAAGCTTCGTCGTCAATGATCATGCTGTCGTGATGGAGGTCAGGGCATTTTCTGCCCCATTTGAGCCGATAAAGGCAAAGACACCTGGAAGCTTCTCCTGATAAAAGGCAAAATCTTCTCCAGCCGAGGATGGACTGGCTGGCAGAACCTCTGCCAGATTCCGTGAGTGCTCATAGAGCAGCTCAGCCAATTCAGGGATCATTATAGGTCACTGGAGGAGTATGGTCCCAAGAAATCCTGACTTGAGCCCCAAAATTCTCCGCTGTATTCTCTACAATTCGGATAAAAGTCTTCCTTGAGACGTTGCTGCAAGGTCGGATTGAAGCTGCGAATGGTTCCTTCAAAAAAAGCCCGATTGCGGCAGTACATTCCAGGTCGCTCCCTGCTTTCGATATGAGTCACAGACAAGACAGCCGCTTCAAAAGGAGACACTGTGCGAGCCACTAGAGCCTGCAGATTTTGAATCATACTAGTCACAGTCAATACTGTATCAACCCCCAGATCTGGTCCTAGCCGCATGGCTGCTGACTCCTTCTACCTCAACCTTGAACTTCTCAACCCCAGCCATCATGGCTCCAGCTTTAAGTGCCAGCTGTCCCCGCCTTAAGCTGGGGCATATTGTGAAAAGCCGATAATAGCAGACACATCGTCCAGTAAACCAGTCTCAAGAACCTTACTGGCTCCCTGAGAAGTTTCCTCAGCCGGCTAAAAATCAGACGAACTGTCCCTCTCAAATCATCTTCCATAGCCTTGAGCAGCTCCGCTGCCCCCAAAAGGCTGGTCTGATGAAAATCATGGCCGCAAGCGTGCATGACGCCTGAATTCTGACTGGCATAAGGTAGACCTGTCCGCTCCAAAATGGGCAGAGCATCGATATCAGCCCTCAGGGCAATAACCGGCTTGCCAGAGCCAATCTCGGCAACCAAGCCCGTTTTCAGACCGGATTCCAAAATCCTAATCTCCAAATCTTCCAGATAGCCTTTTAGAAAAGCCGTCGTTTCAAATTCCTGCCCAGACAGCTCTGGATGCTGATGAAGATAATGCCGCGTTTGCATCAGTTTATCATAAAATTTTTTCATGGCCGACTCCTTTACTCGAATACACCTATCTATCAACCAGTATAGCACAAAGCTGGACGCGGATACAAAAATAGAGAGCAAATAATCAATAATTAGCCCTCTAATTTTGCTATTATGAGATATCGCCTTCGAAAGAAATGACAATGGATTCATAAGAAAAATCACGCTCCAAGACCCATTTGCCATCTGTCTTGACAAATTTCAGCTGATAATCTCGTTCTGGGGTGAGAAGCGGCCGTGAGTCCAATCCAGCCATCATGTCATCAGCATAATTCTTATCTTGTGCTTTATAGAATTCCGAAAGATTCGCATACTCAGAACGATGCTTATCAGAAAACTCTTTACTGTAGTTCAGGATGGTTTTGCTTAGACTGACCGTTCTCGGTTTAATCTTGATCACTATCTCATTCGGCATGTACTGGGCTACTGTATAAGAAATTTCGGAGCGTTTTGCATTATTTTCCACATAGGCATCGATAAAGGCATTGACTTCCTTATCAGTAAAGGGATAGTCATGCAATTTACGTTTGAAGTCTTCAGCAAAAGCTGCTCTAAAAGTCATTTTTATCTTGCTCCAAATTACCGCCTAAGACAAAATCTTCCTTGCCCTTGGATGACTTTGCCTTGTCTTTGCTTTTGGCGTCTCCACCTAAGAAAACAGCATTCAGATAATCAGAAGCTAATTTCTTTGACTCTTCGATTTGATCAGGATAACTTGAAGGATCAACATTTAGCTTGATTTCTTCTGTTTTCTCATCAGCATCATAAAGTTTTCTTCTCATAGTGCAGTTCATATTTTTCATCCTTTTCAACCTTAAATACAAGATAACCAGAAAGAGTCTTTCCCTTAGCTAAATCTTCATATTTCAGTATTTTTAAAAGTTTTTCTGCATCATCATAAACTCCGACAGGCTGGATTTTTCTCACCTTCTGAATCATAAAAGCCAATGTCTGAAGAGAAATCATGATTTTTTTCATCCGTTTTATTCTTAATTTCCAATGACAAAGCTAAGTATTTTTGAATCAGCGGCCCCATTGCTTGGCAAAAATAAACTGGCCTTCCTTAATCTTGACCTCTACTTGCCCATTGCTGGCTGCTTTCTTGTCCTTCTTCTCCTGACTTTGCTTACTTGGAATATCCTGATTTGAAGTCGGAAGAAAGGCACAGGCTGTTAAGCTCATTCCTGCTAGAAGCAAGGTCGCGTATTGAAATACTTTTTTCATCATTGTCTCCTTAACAACTTAATAATATGACCTTTCTATTTTACCATACTTATCTTGACTGGTAAATACAGTTTGAGACTTCTCATCACAGAAAAACCTGTAGCTCCAACTACAGGTCAAGTATCTTTAGAATCCATCTACATTCGTATAGATTTTTTGGACATCTTCGTCGTCTTCTAAAACGCTATAAAGTTTTTCAAAGGTTTCGAGGTCCTCACCAGTCAACTCTACTTCAGACTGAGGAATCATTTCCAGCTCGGTTACTTGGAATTCTTGAATGCCAGATTCACGCAGAGCCACGATAGCCTTGTGAAGGTCAGTTGGCGCTGTATAGACAGTGATGCTTCCTTCTTCTGCTTCAACATCATCAACATCCACATCCGCTTCCAGCAGCTGTTCAAAGACGCTGTCAGCATCGTCCCCCGCAAAGACAATCACGCCTTTATTATCAAATAAATAGGCTACAGAGCCGCTAGCTCCCATATTGCCGCCATTTTTACCAAAAGCAGCACGGACATTGGCTGCAGTCCGATTGACATTTGAAGTCAGAGTATCGACAATCAGCATAGAACCGTTTGGCCCAAATCCTTCATAGCGGCCTTCAGTAAAGGTTTCGTCCGTGTTTCCTTTTGCCTTATCAATGGCCTTGTCAATGACATGCTTCGGCACCTGAGCCTGCTTAGCTCGGTCAATAACGAATTTCAAAGCTGTGTTAGACTCTGGATCTGGATCACCTTTTTTAGCTGCTACATAGATTTCTACACCAAACTTAGCATACACTTTTGAGTTTGCGCCGTCTTTGGCCGTTTTCTTTGCCACAATATTGGCCCATTTACGTCCCATTGGAGATTCTCCTTTTGATAAATTACATTTTTAATCTTTCTTATTATAACACAGGGAATCAGAAAAAAATCACTAAGAAAAAAAATGATAGCTTTCTAGAAGATTCACCAATCTTGGTCTCTTGACTGAAATCGACACAAATTGATTTCGTATTTCCATCAAAAAAATCCAGTCGCTAACAGAGCAACTGGACGGTACATTCTATTTCCCTGAAACCAGCAGGTCTGTCATAGCGGACCTTTGCCGAAATCCATCAAAAATATCACTGATAATTTTTTTCACAATAGGCAAATCCGGTTTGCATCTGCTTAAGCAGTCAAAAGACATCCTCTATTCTGCCATCCAAAAAAGTGACATCTACTCGAACGGACTTGCCATGATAAAGGCTTGACATATAGGTAGTCTCTCCGATAGTACCTGACTCCCAGTCGAAAAGAAGCCTGCCCGTCAGAAGTCCGGCCCCAAGCCGGCCGGTACAAGATGCTTTCCAGCTGATTCCAAGCAAAGCTATGCTCTTTCAAGAAAGCTCCTCGCACGGTCAAACCCCATTCTGTTCCTGCAAGAACAAAGCACTTTTTACTCAGCTTGCGTCCCGCATGAACTATTGCAAAGATTTCGACTACAGCAGTCATGAAAAAAAGCAAGTATAAAAGGCAAACTGAACGATGCGTATTCCTGCTCCAGGCATGGCCTTTTATCGAAAATGAAAATAGTATAAAGCAAGCTAAAAATTCCGAAAATGATGCCTGAGACTAAGAAGACAGATGCCAAGATGACTATGGTCAAATAGAGTCCTCTACGATAGCGAAAAGCAAACAATAAAGGCATGACTTTTCCTTTCTCAGCTAATAGTTTTGCTTATGCTTTACTGAGGCGCCTTAAACTCATCTTCCTCTACCTTATTCCAGTCAGAATATTGAGTATCTGTTTGAACATCCAAACTACCTTCTTCACCCTTATAAGATAGACCTAACTTAAAGTCTTTTAAGAATAAGGTCTTTTTATCCAAGCGTACTTCTAACGTTTTATCCATATCAGCCTGAGTAACACCTGTCAGCTCTAGTTTGAATTCTTCACCAAAAAGCCCCAGCAAATCAGCATTTTTACTGCTTAATTTAAAGATATATTCATCACCGCTTTCCTTTACAGTGACATCATCAGCCATTTGATAAAAGCCATCCATGAGTTTGAAATAATCGGGCTGAACATAATAATCTGCCCCGCTTCCCATTTCTTGCTTAGACCATGTTCCATTTTTAGAAGAACGAGTATACAAAAGTTTATCCTCTCCACCTGGCATAATCGCTTCTTGATAACTCTCCTGACCGCTCTCTTTTCCATCTATGACTAAATGCCCCTTGGCCAGCTCATCCGTGCTTTTTATCATAGAAGATCCCCCGCTCATCGTTTGAGTTTTATTGGAACCATCTACAGTGATAGATAATTTCACCTTCATTTTCATTGAAGTTAGATCTTCATTCGCAGTTTCTGCTTTCTCCAAGAGTTCTTCAATATCGTCAGAAGAAGTATTCTTTCTGGCTCTCACGGGAGCTATTCTCAGTCCCACCCTTGATTCTTTTTGAGAATGCTTCTGCCCAATCAAGCTACAAGCACCCTAAACTAAGCGTCAGTAAAGCTGTAAGTGCCATAAAGGTAATCTTTTTGAATTTCATGAGTCTTCCTCCTTTGAGACATGGATAGGAAAGATAAGCATTCAATCAGCACAGCAATGTTTTTATGGACCGAATGCTAGCTTTCATATCTACAGTCAAATCACTAAAAAGCAAATCGTGCTTCTTAGTGAAAACAAAGTTTATTTTGTTTTATTATACCATTTTTTTGTTACCGTCGCAAACAAAGCAAAAAGGCTGAACATTCAGCCTTACTTGTCTTTCATAATCGGAACTCGTCCAAAGTTCTGTTCCCGTAAGTGCAGGAGTTGCCTAGTTGATAGACCTTATCAGCCTGCTGGGTTAGACTATCCCATGGCTTCTTGCCGATACGGCTGACCAATTCAGCTTTTCCCTTAAGCTTGGGACAAATGCTGGCGTCCCCTGCTCGGAAAAAGCCTAAAAATATGAACACCTGACGGAAGCTCTTCTTTCCTAGCTCCGACTAGGATATAGGTCAGCAGACGCCGGATCCGAGCCTTGGTATAGCGCTTGGTTGCCACCTGATAAACTAGCTCTTCTATGGTCTCACTGCTTCTCAAGGCCTCTCTAATCCTGACGGCCAACTCCTGATTGACCTGATAAGAGTCTGTTAAATCCGGACAGGTCACTATCTGGTAACGGAGATAAGGAAAGAGGTCCGACCAGGTCACCTTGGGAGCCGCTTCAATCAAGTGATGGGCTGGGGTGAATTTTTTGAGAAAGTCTGGCTGGTCCAGATTCTGACGAAGGGCAGTTGCAGAGGCAAATTCTTGATTAGCTGATAAGGAATGGTAGCCAGCTCCCTGACGTTGAATCGGGCACAGTTTTATATCTCTTCCCGCCACAGCCTTGGCATAAGCCAAGCCCAAGATATGATTGGGAGTAGAGCCTGAGAAATTGAGCCCTACAAACTCCTGCCACATGGCCTGAGTCTTCTGAGGATAAGATAGGGAATCAGGCAAGCTGGCCAGATAACCCTCCATCTGCTCTGCCTTTTCATCATAGACCTTGGAAATACTCTCGTAGTCCAGCACTTCCTCAGTTCCAAACATTAGATGATCAATGCCCAGTCTCTCTAAGATGTCTACTGCCCCCTTAGCGAAAAAGTCTGCCGCCTGAACGCTGACCAAGAAAGGCAACTCGAGGACCAGATCCGCTCCCAGCTTCCAAAGCCATCTGTGTCCGAGTCCACTTGTCCACGATAGCCGGCTCCCCTCGCTGAACAAAATTGCCACTCATAGCGATAATTTTCAGACCAGAAGCCTGCTCCAGCAGATATTTGTGCCCATTATGAAAAGGATTAAACTCTGCGATAATACCAGTAACTGTCATCTCATTTCTCCGCCACAAAGAACCAGCGAGCGCTCTTGTCTGTTGGCTCCTTGTCCTCAAAGTCCGCGTAAACCTTGACATTCTTAAAACCAGCCTGCTCCAGCAAGATATCATAGGTCAGAATCTCATAGGTCCGCTCCTCATGCACCTCATCATGGCGCGTGAAGCGCCCATCCTCGTCTTGAACAAAGAAGGTCAGCTCATGCACGATAGAATGAGGCGGTTCGTCCGCATAGGAATCCCATACCATAGCAAAGGTTTCAGCATTTTCATGATAAGAATAGTCTGGAAAAACCTCGTCAATCTGGTAAATCGAGTGCACATCAAAGATAAAGCGGCCCCCTTCATTTAGATGCTGGTAAACTTGAGTGAAAACCTGACCGACATCGACTTCGTCTTCCATATAGCAAATCGAGTCCGAATAACAAGTCACCAAATCAAACTGACCGATGCCACTCAAATCCAGCATATTGCCCTGGATAAAAGGAATGTCCAAACCGGCCTCTCTGCTGCGCTTCTCTGCCAAATCCAGCATTTCCTGACTCAGATCCAGCCCCGTCACATCAAAACCAGCCTGCTTAAAATAAATAGACTGAATGCCCGTTCCACAGGCCAGCTCCAGCAGCTTTTTCTTATCCTTGGGAAAATGACGCAGGCTGAAATCCGTCCACTTCTCATACAAAGAATCATCCATAATCGCATCGTAAACCGACGCGAAGGTTTCATAAGTTGCCATACTTTTCCTTTCAAAAATAGCCCAGCCAGCAGGCTGACTGAGCCGAATTCTGCTTTCTGCCTAAGAGCAAAAATCAGTTGTTTTTCTTCCAATAAAGCCGCAACATCCACACCAGTTGCTTCATGCCACAGTTTTTTTCTAGGTTGTAGTGCGCCCGCATTTCCTCAGAAAAGACATGAACGACCACGCCACCCAGGTCCAAGAGAACCCAGCCACCAGCTGCGTCTCCCTCAACATGGCCAGCAGAAACACCTGCCTCAGCAGCTTTCTCACGGATATTTTCAGCGACTGCATCCAGCTGACGGCTATTCATCGAGCTGACGATGACAAAATAATCTGTCACAGTAGTCAGACCTTGCAAGTCCAAAGCCACAATATCTTCTGCACGCTTTTCATCAGCCGCCTTTCACGACCAGTTCCAATAATTCTTGTTCTTTCATAGTTCCTCTTTAATTAAAAAAATGTTTTTGTAATCTAGAACTTTCGCAAAACGTCCGTCCCAAATTTTTTGGTAAAAAGTATTTATTTTTTCTGCCGAAGCGTCTTCTCCATCAAAAGTTGTAAAAGCACCTTCTGGAATGACAAGTTTATAATCAAATTCAAATCCAACTTTAACTGATGCATCTACACAATATTCTGTCTGCATTCCACATAAAAACTAGACGGCCAATATCTTCTTTATCCAAGTAGTCTTTTTAAACCAGTCTCTTTAAATATACTATTATATTTCTTCTGAAAGACCTTTTCGTCTGACTTTCTATTCAAGAGAGGAGACAACTGCCAATCTTCCAATGCACTGTCTTCTGGATTTTCAATATGCTGAATATAGATAATTTCGACACCTTTACTCCTAGCCTGATGCTGCAGAAAGGAAATTTTATCCATCATTTTATCAGATCGAAACCTGTTTCTACTAAGATATTTTGTACATCTATAATGATTAGAGCTGTTTTCATTCTTCTATTTCCTTCAAATATCCTACAAAGGCATTGTAGGTCTCCAAGGTCTGCGGATAGATGGGCATTCCTTTGTGAGCTAAATGCTCCACGGTCCTTGCTGTTTCATAGGCCACAGCCTGATTGAGCGACCGTTGAGCCAGCTCTCTAGCCTTATCCACTCCCGGAAAGTCCCGATTGTGCTCAATGTAGTCAGCTACGTAGACCACCTTGTCCAGCTCAGACATGGTGCCACTGCCCACTGTATGAATCTCGATGGCTCGCAGAATCTCAGCATCTTCGATGCCTAAATCTTCCTGAATCTTGTAAATGCCCACCATGCCATGCCAGACATTGTTGCCCCAATTTTTCATGTCAGGATCCAGCCGATATTTGTCAATCAAGGCCAGAAATTCCTCATCTGAAACCTTTTTGGCATAGTCGTGTAGGAGTCCTGCCAGACCCGCTTTTTCAACATCAAGACCGAAGCGCTCCGCTAATTCTCGGGCAGCCTTTTCCACACCCAGACAATGCCGCAGGCGCTTCTCGGGCATGACTGTTTCCATCTTAGCCAGCAAGGCCTCACGGCTTATACTGATATAGCTTTCATAGGTCATAGGTAAAGCCCTTCTTTCTCAATATAGTCTAAGACTGGCTGAGGCAGCAAGAAATTAGGGAGTCCGTCCCTGAGCCAGAAAATCCCGCACCATGCTGGAGGAAATATCCATAAGCGGTACATCTACCCAGATGACAGGGTAAGAAGTCCCCGCCTTGTAGCGCGGCCGCTGAACACCGACAAACTGAACCAGCTCAACCAGCTCATCAATCCGATACCACTTGGGTAGGTAGTCCACCATATCCGCACCGATGATAAAATAATAGTCCGTATCTGGATGCTGTTCTGTCAGTAGCTTCATGGTGTCGTAGCTGTAAGAAATTCCCTTGCGCTCCAGCTCAATGGTTTCAATCCCTAGTCCTTCAATGCCCTCAATAGCCAGCTCCAGCATTTTCAGCCGATGCTGCTCATCAATAGTTTCTTTCTTATCCACATGGGGCGGCTCGTACTCTGGCATGAGCAGAACCTGATCCAAGCCCAACTGTTGCCGGACCTGATCCGCCACGACCAAATGAGCATTGTGGACAGGATTGAAATTCCCGCCTAAAATACCAATCTGCTTGCGTTTTTTATCTTTAACTTCTGGTTCTAATTCCACCTTGGTAAAGGGGGTTAGTAATTCAATAGCCATAGGCTGACATCTCCACAGAAATTTTTCCTTAAATTTGCTTGACTTTGACAGAGAGTTTACGATTTTCCTTTTTGCTGGACTGCTTGTAGAGAATCAAGATCCGGCCAATCTTCTGCACTGTATCCACTCCGATTTCCTCTTCCAGAATCTCAGCAACTTCATGGATATCCTCATCTGTATTCTGCAAGAGCGTAACCTTGATTAATTCTCGTGCATCCAGTGCCTGACGGACGCTGGTTTTGATTTGGTCGTTAAGTCCATTTTTCCCAATCTGAATGATGGGTTTGAGACTATGTGCCTGACTGTTGAGAAAGGCGCGTTGTTTTGATGTTAGTGTCATGTTCTTATATAAGGCTTGAGACAGTTGGGACCTGCTTTTTCCCCACTGTTCATAGCCTTTTCCTTCCTTATTTTAAGGAGATTTATTCCCCTTGGTTTTTAAAATAATTAAATGATAGCTTTCCGAGTGACAACCGCCACACCCTCTGGCGCCCAACCAGCTACTCGGGCAGGACCACTGACGCGAATCCAGCCCAAACCTGAGAAGACGATGTCTGTCTTGTCCTTGATGGTAAATTCATGCTTGACCAAGGTTGGAAATTCTTCCTTTTCCTTGCCAACTGGCGGCACTAAGAGACCGCCGACATGCTTGTCATAAAAATCGCTAGCACCTTCCAACTTGGTCCGGTGGAGCTTAAGCTCATTGTCAAAATAAGCTGTGAAGCCCTGCTTGTCACCTGCCACAAAGTCGAAACGCCCTAAACCACCCAAAAAGAGAGTTTGCTCAGGATTGAGCTGGTATGTTTTGGGCTTGATTTCCTTTTTGGGACTGATGTATTTGAGATTCTTAGCAGAGAGATAATGAGCCATCTGGTGACGATGGATAATGCCCGGTGTATCATAGATATGACTGCCATCTGCCAAAGGAATCTCGATTTTATCCAGAGTTGTTCCCGGGAAGCGAGAAGTCGTAATAATATCCTTGTCGCCTGTGATTTCTTGAATAATGGCGTTAATCAAAGTGGACTTGCCCACATTGGTCACGCCGACCACATAAACGTCACGTCCCTTGCGGCAATGCTCAATCTTGTCAATCAAGTCCTTGATCGCCTGCTTGTTCTGAGCAGAGGTTAGGACCACATCGACTGGACGCAGGCCTTCTTCGTGAGCCCGCTCCGTCAGCCACTGGGTCACCTTGCTATCCTTGACCGACTTAGGCAGAATGTCCTTTTTATTCCCGACCAAGAGAACATCATTTCCAGCGACAAAGCGAGGCAGGCCAGGGATGACCGATCCATTAAAGTCAAAAATATCGACAACATTGACGACCAAGGCATCGCTATCTCCAACCTCATGCAGAAGCCGCAGAAAGTCATCATCCGTCAGCTGGACATCGCTGATTTCATTATAATGGCGCAGGCGGAAACAGCGCTGGCAATAGAGCTCGCCTGTTTCCAAGCCTTTTTCTAGAGCTGATTTGGGCGTGTAGCCTAGCTTGCCCTTATCTTCTGTCTGAATAGTGGCTCCACAGCCGATACAGAGAAGTTCTTCCATGCTTAAATTCCTTTTTTATATTGAATTGGGCCGTATTTTTCAGTGATTTTTTTGAGCACACGGCGTTCACGCGCCCGATTGATCTGGGTCTTGATAGAGTCGTGCTCGACCAGTGGTTTAACCAAAATCGAACGAATCCCGGCCCGATGTGCTGCCCGAATATCCGTCATGAGCTGGTCGCCCACCATGACCACTTCATTTTTTTTTCAAAATGAAAAAGCTTGAGCGCCCGGTCAATTCCCCAAGTGAAGGGTTTCATGGCCCAGTAGACATAGTCAATGTCAAACTTTTCAACAGCTCGCTTGACCCGTTTTTTGTTATTATTGGACACTACAATGATCCGAATACCCGCGTCCCGCAAATCATGGAGCCACTTCTTCATCTCTGGGGTCCCATCAGGGTTATTCCAAGCAATCAGGGTATTATCCAAATCCACCAAAACTGCTTTGATCCCCTGTTTTTTCAAACTCTCTACTGTCAAATCATAAACTGCCTCGACCGCAAAGTCCGGCATATAATCTTCAATCGCCCACATCTCTCTCCAAAAATTCGTATTCTCATTATTATAGCATAAAATGGGCTTTTTGGCACCTTCAGCCTCAAAGGTTACAAAAAGAAAAAAAGATGATATTATAGTAGTGATAGTATAAATGTTCTGGAGGTTTGTATGGCAGAAAAAAACAGGCAGATGCAAGCTGTTGCCCCTCTTTTGCAAAAAATCATCAACTGGTCGTCCGCTATTGGCGCTCTAGGAACGGTGGCCTTTTGTCTTTGGGCCTATTTCGCAGGTATTCTCCAGTCCAAGGAAACTCTCTCAGCCTTTATCCAGCAGGCGGGCATTTGGGGCCCACCCCTCTTTATCTTCCTGCAGATTCTACAGACGGTCGTGCCCATTATCCCTGGCGCCCTGACCTCTGTTGCTGGTGTTTTCATCTACGGTCATATCGTCGGCACCATTTATAACTATATCGGTATTGTCATTGGTTGCGCCATTATATTTCACCTGGCCCGCACCTACGGTCCGGCTTTTGTCCAGTCTGTCGTCAGCAAGCGCACCTATGATAAATATATCGGCTGGCTGGATAAGGGCAACCGCTTTGAGCGCTTCTTTATTTTCATGATGATTTGGCCCATCAGTCCAGCCGACTTTCTATGTATGCTGGCCGCCCTGACCAAGATGACTTTTAAAAAGTACATGCTGATTATCCTTCTCTGCAAGCCTATCACTCTCGTCATCTATACCTACGGATTGACCTATATCATTGATTTTTTCTGGAAAATGGTCTCCAAATGAAAAGAAGTTGAATTGCACCGCACCCCAAAAGTTAGACAGAAAAAATCTAACTTTTGGGGGGTTTTTAAATGAAACTAACTTATGAGGATAAAGTTCGAATCTATGAACTAAGAAAACAAGGAATCAGCTTAAAGCGACTTTCAGAAAAATATGGAATGAACCTTTCAAAACTTTTGACATCCCAACCTCTTTCTAAAACTTTACTTATTACAGCACAAACCATAAAGAAAAATCAGCCAGTTTTGACTGATTTTCATCTCATGATTAAGCAAAGATTTATTCTGGCGACACCAAAATCTTGATCTGCGCCTTGTCCTGAGTCAGCTCGATAAAGCCTTCTTGCACAATATCCTCTAGCTTAATCTTCTTGGTCACCAGCTTATCTGCAGAGAAATAGCCCTGCTCCATCAGTTCCAGCACCTTAGGAAAAATATGCCGGTAAGCGATAATGCCCTTGAGTGATTTTTCTTGAATGGCAAATTCATTAGGATTGATGCTGGCTTCTCGCTCCCAAATAGAAACTACCATACATTCTCCAGCCTTGTGAACAGCAGCCAAAGCTTGTCCCAGCACAACCGGCACCCCAGTCACTTCATAAGACACATCTGCCCCGCCACCAGTTAAACGATGAATAGCAGCTACCACGTCTTCGCCTTCTTCTGGTCGCACAATAATCGCCCCAAGCTCCTCTGCCTTGGCTTGACGTTCTGGAGATAATTCAACTCCATAAATCTTAGAGGCACCGGCTGCCCGCAAAGCCTCAACTATCAAGAGCCCGATTGGCCCCAAACCGAAGACAACCGCTGTATCGCCCGTCTTAAGAGCTGACTGACGGACTGCGTAAACAGCTACAGCAGCAGGTTCTGTCAAAGCTGCCTGCTCATAGCTAAGGCTGTCTGGAACTTTGTGAACAATGTCTCCGTCCAAAACACAGTATTTGGCAAAACCACCGTCTGCCGCCAGACCGACAAAGTTTAGATTAGGGTCCAGATTATAATCACCGACAAGATTATTCTTAGCCAAAATGGGCTCAACTGTCACCCGGTCGCCAACTTTGACCCGTTTCACGGCACTGCCGACCTCAACAATTTCCCCAGCAAACTCATGTCCTAAAGTTACAGGCGCTTTCTGGCCAGAATAGACATGCTCTGTTTCTGTCGGAATAAAAATCGGTCCGTCCATATATTCATGCAGGTCAGTACCACAGATTCCTGTGAACTTGACCGCAATTTTAACCTGATGCGGTTTGACTTCCGGTACATCCACTTCTTCAATACGAACATCTTTAGCGCCATACCAACGCGCAGCATTCATTTTTGCCATAAACATACCTCGCTTTATAATTTTGTTAGTTTTATTGTAAACCCTTTTCAAAAATCTTGTCAAAAGATTAGTTACATTTTCAAAAATAACATACAAAAACCAGCATCAGCTGGTCTCAAATTTATTCTGCAATTCTAGCTGAGTAGAAAGGAAGAAGGAACATTAAAACAATATAAAGAATCAAGAGAATCGCACGAAGCAATCCACCAAATAGAAGAGCAACTACTAAAGTTCCCAAACAAATAGAAAAATTAGTAAAATTTGTTTCAATCAGCAAGGTCTGCCCTGATTTAACTGTCACTGGCTTGGTTTTTCATAGGAGCAGATCCAGCACGGACTTCTGCTTCATTAGCTGCGATTGGAAAAACAGCCTCTTCTCCGTTTTTTGATTGCGCCAACTTTCTGACCATTGATAAAAGATTGAAATTTCCCAATAATCCCTACAAAACCTGTCTCGCGTTTGATCTTAATTTCTGACATAAAGACTCCTTTGTTTTTTTAATTATTTTAACATAGAAAACTTGAGACTACAAATAAGGGAATTATGATATAGCAAAAATATCAATAGTCGGAAGAACTAGAACTACTAGAATGATTTTTCATCATCAGATGATGAGCTATTTTTCGAACTGCTAGATGATGATGACGAGCTAGATGACGATGGTGTCGTTGCTTCTGTCACGTAAAGAGTGATTTTTTTATTAGACTTGAGGTCAATTTTCTGACCTGCCTTTGGCGACTGAGAAGTCACCAAATCCGCTTGTGTCGAAGTAACCTTTCGATCAACAACCCGCTCAATCCGAGACGAAGAAACTCCCATTTGAATTAAGTAACTACGAGCATTGGCATAGGTGTACTGCATGCTGCCAAAGTCAGGCATAAGCATACTAGGCACTTCTTTCGCTACGGTCAGCTTGATCTTATGATTAGAAGACAAATCATAGGTCGAACCAGCTGCCGGTGACTGACGAATCACCTGACCTGGCTCGTACTCGTCTGATTCTTCCTCAACAATCTCAATCAATTTCTCAGAAACATTATAGTTTGTTTTCAGATTTTTCAACCACGGCTGATCTTGTTTGACCAACATAGTTCTCCATAGTAAATGTTTTTTTGATTAGTTACACTTGGAGCACTAATATTTTTTGTCTTGTCTATTTTTGAATCCTTCTTTGATGAAGAACTAGCATTAGAACTCATAGATGAAGCTCGATCACGTACGCCTTTACTACTTAATTTATTTGACCTCCAAGTAGTTAAGGCTATTACAAGAAATATAACAAAAACACTTCCTATGATAACTCGCTTAACGAAACTTTTTCTGCGTTCTATCTTAACTGTTTGTTGCTTTTCTTCTTCAATTCTCTGAAGTTTTTGTTCATATTTTTTTAAGAATTGCTGTCTCTTCTCATCTTCAATTTGTCTTATTCTTTCTTTCTCTGCTAAATAATCATTATATTCCTGCTCAGCTTCAGCAATTAAAATTTGATACCGCTGTTGTTGACTAGTGTCATTCGATTCAGCCCATCGCTTTTTTAAGTCAAGAATTTTATCTTTGTATTCTTTTTCTTGCTCTCTATCTGCTGTTTCTCTTATTCTATTTTTCTCTAAACGTAAAAAGTTCCTCTCTTTGAGCCTCTATCTTACGATAATGTTCTTCTCTTGCTCTATTCCCTTCATCTATTAGGCGGTTATGCTCATCAATTTTACTATTTGATTCATCAATCAGTCTTTTCTTTTCCCAATCTTCCATATTATCCCCCGTTTTATTTTTATCCTAATTCGCATTATAGCCAAATTCTCTTGACTGTAGAACCTTTTTTTCCAATATTTTTCTCGATTAAGCGCTTTTTGTTTTTCCCAATTCATTCTTAGTAAATATTTCTAAAATAGAATACTGAAAATATTTTTTATATAATCAATTCCTTTTTTTATCAACAATCTCTTTTCAATCTCTTATTTGGATATTTATTATCTTCCAGCTCTAATTTATCATATCCATCGTTCAAATAAGCTGACCAACGCCCATACATTCCATTGTCCCCATAAGCAGAGCCTACATAAAGTTTTCCTGTTTTTGTATCAGTAATAAGATAAACGCCATAAACAGTTGAAAGATGCTCTCTCAAGTTCTATTATTCCAATTTGTCTTCAACTTTTCGTAAGTCATAGACAAATTTTCATAACCGGGAAAATCTATTGTTTTTTCAAAATAAGAACGATTGGCTATCTCAGCAACTTCAACAAAATCAGTTCGCCTACGGTCAACATAAAACCAAGATTGCCCTGTGTTTGTATGGTCGACAACTAATTTTTCTATATATTTATCGTAATCTTCAATTCTCTCTGCTAAAGCATATTTCACATCATGGTTGCCATAAGCCACTTTCTTTATTTGACTATCTTTTTCCTTTATAAGATAAGCACCAACAAATAGCCATTTATGATATTCTACTTCAATAAACTGAAATTGAATATCATCATTTCTATTTCTACTTTTCTTCTCGCTACCATTACTCAAAAAGCCAAGGCAGAAAATCATCAGATTGATTAATATAATCTACTACAAAATTATAATCTCCCCAATTTTTATTAAAGCGTAGCTTTATCCGACGCCCTTTAAACTCTGGCCTAGCCAACAAGGCATCAAATTGAAAGATATCCTTCAACAAAATTTTTTTCCTTCCATAATCTTCCTCCCTAAAAAAACAATTTTATTTGTGTTTACTCCTTTAATTATAATCCAAAGTTGTCACTTGGTCAACGCTTTTATACAGTTGAATTTTTTAGATTTCTACATAAAAACCAGCCTCACGACTGGTTTTCTACTTATTTCTATAATTTCTCCAACTCTTCATTGAGCAGTTTTTGTGCTACTTGTGGGTTGGCTTGGCCCTTAGTAGCCTTCATGAGCTGGCCAATCAGGGACTTGGCCGCATTCTTGTTTCCGCCCTTATAGTCATTGATAGCTTTTTTCATTATCCGCAAAGACTTGCTGGATAATAGGTAGAAGCTGGGCAGGGTCTGAGATTTGGATCAGGCCTGCTTTTTGCACATACTCTTTAGCAGAGCCACCGTTTTTAGCCAAATGGACAAAAACCTTCTTGGCAATCTTAGAGGAAATCGTGCCATCTGCAATCAGAGCAATCATCTCAGTCAGGTTCTCAGGTGTCAGCTCAATCTCAGAGATGGTCTTTCCTTCGGCATTGAGGTATTGAGCCACTTCTCCTTGAAGCCAGTTAGAGACAGCCTTAGCGTCACCGCCTGCCGCAACAGCTGCTTCAAGAAGTCTGACACAGCCTTGGTCGCTGTCAGCTGCTTGGCATCGTAGTCAGACAGACCGTAGTCGCCCACATACTTAGCCCGGCGTTCTTTTGGAAAGGCTGGCAGACTGCTGCGTACTTGCTCAATCCAAGCATCTTCAATCTCAAAGATAGGCAGATCAGGCTCTGGGAAGTAACGGTAGTCCGCTGAACCCTCCTTAACTCGCATGAGCAAGGTTTCGCCAGTAGCTTCGTCATAACGACGGGTTTCCTGACGGATTTGGCCACCGCTGCGTAGAATTTCCGCCTGGCGTTTTTCCTCAAATGCCAGACCCTTACGAACAAAGTTAAAGGAATTAAGATTTTTCAGCTCAGTCTTGGTACCAAATTCTTCCTGGCCATAAGGACGGATAGAAATATTGGCATCGACCCGCATAGAACCCTCTTCCATCTTGACATCCGAAATACCCGTGTACTGGATGATTTCCTTGAGGGCAGTCAGATAGGCATAAGCTTCTTCTGGACTGCGCATATCCGCTTCGGATACAATCTCAATCAGTGGCACTCCTTGGCGGTTGAGGTCCACATAAGAGTAGCCGTCACTGCCGTGGGTATTCTTTCCGGCATCTTCTTCCAAGTGGGCCCGCTCGATACGGATTTTCTTGGTCGTGCCGTCTTCTAGCTCAATCTCAATCCAACCATTGTAGCCAATCGGCTCATCAAACTGAGAAATTTGATAAGCTTTTGGATTGTCCGGATAGAAGTAATTCTTGCGGTCAAAGTGCATTTTTTGGTGAATGTCCATGTTCAAAGCCAGAGCAGCCTTGATACCGTAGTCAATGACACCCTTGTTCATAACAGGCAGAACACCAGGGAAAGACCAGTCAATGATATTGGTGTTGGCATTGGGATCTTCACCGAAGTGAGCTGGAGCCGGTGAGAAAATTTTTGAATTGGTCTTCAATTCAACATGGACTTCCAGTCCGATAACTGTTTCAAAGTTCATTATTTTTCACCTCCAAAGATAACTGGCTGCTGTTTGTGGTAGTCAGTCGTTGCTTCAAACGCTGCGGCTGCCTGATAGATGGTCGCTTCATCGAAGTGGTTACCAATCAACTGCAGGCCGACAGGAAGACCATCTGCAAAGCCAGCTGGGATTGAATACCCGGCAGACCAGCCAAATTGACTGGAATAGTCAAAAGATCAGCCAGATACATGGCCACTGGATCTTGGTTTTGACTGCCCAAGTCATATGCAACCGTTGGTGCAGTTGGGCCTAATATCAAGTCATATTTTTCAAAAACCTTAGCAAAATCTTGCATAATCAAGGTCCGAACCTGACCAGCTTTTTTGAAGTAGGCATCGTAGTAACCAGATGACAGGCTGAAAGTTCCCAGCATGATCCGGCGTTTCACCTCTTCACCAAAGCCTTCGCTGCGAGATTTGACATAGACATCTTCTAGATTTTCAATGCCTTCTGCGCGGTAACCATAGCGAATACCGTCAAAACGCTGCAGGTTAGAGCTGGCTTCAGAGGAAGCAATGATATAGTAGACAGCCACGCCGTACTTGCTGTGGGGCAGGCTGACTTCTTCCACAATCGCACCTAGGCTTTCCAAGTGCTTGGCTGCTGCCAGAATCGTTTCCTTGACCTTGCTGTCAATTCCCTCACCCATGTATTCCTTAGGCAAGGCAATCTTCATCCCCTTGATGTCTTGGCCAATCTTGCTGGTAAAGTCTGGTACTGCTTCTTGTGATGATGTAGAATCCTTAGGATCATTACCAGAAATAACATTCAGAAGCTGTGCATTTTCCTTAACCGTTTGAGAAAAAGGCCCAATCTGGTCTAAAGAAGAACCAAAAGCAATGAGACCAAAACGCGAAACCCGGCCGTAGGTTGGCTTGAGGCCGACTACACCGTTAAAGGAAGCCGGTTGACGAATAGAACCACCCGTATCTGAACCCAGTGACAGACGAACCTGACCAGAGGCAACAGCTGTCGCTGAACCACCAGATGATCCACCAGGAACCTTGCTGCTGTCCCAAGCATTCTTAGTCGTCTTAAAGTAAGAGTTTTCGCTGGAGCCCCCATGGCGAACTCGTCCATGTTGGTCTTCCCAACGATAATCATGTCCTTACCGTAAAGCTTCTCTACGCTAGTCGCATCGAAAATCGGCTTGTAATTGTAGAGTATCTTAGAAGCAGCCGTCGTCAAAATCCCCTTGGTTGAGATATTATCCTTGACTGCCAGCGGAATTCCGCTCATAAGATTGTCCGCATCAATGCCCTTGGCGTCTAGAGCCGCAGCCTGAGCCAAAGCCTCCTCTTCGCTGACAGTAATGAAGCTGTCCACAGCTGTTTCACGTTCTTTGATGTCCGCCAAAGTTGCCTGAGTTAACTCTACCGCAGAAATTTCTTTCTTGACCAGCAAATCATGCAACTCTTCAATAGTCTTGTGATTAAAAGTCATTAGGCATCTCCTCCGTCATCTAGGATGGCAGGCACTTTGATGTAGCCCCGCTCTTTTTCAGGTACATTTTGGAAAAGCTCTTCCCGGTTCCAGCCTGGCTGAGCCGCATCTTCTCGCATATAGTTGATATTGGCAGCTACATTGGAAGTGAAAGGCACACCCTCCGTGTCCACTTCATTGAGCAATTCGACCATGTCGACAATCTTGGTTAAGGTCGTTGCAAACTCAGCCGTTTCTTCTGGTGAAAAAGCCAGTTTTGACAACTTTGCTACGTGACTTACTTCTTCTTGAGTAATCTTCATCTCTGATTCCTTTCATAAGATATGTGATCTTTAGCGACTGAAAATAACAATTTCTAGATAACATCTTATTTCCAAGCTTCAGCTCACCTTTACTTTGACAAGCTAGGGACGCTCATTTATTTGCCATCCGCTAGCTCTTTTCTTCAGCTTCTTCCTGCCATTCTTCAGGAATTCGCATCATTTCATTTTACCATATTTCAGGCTAATTCTTCAATTCCAAATGCAGTTCTTTGAGCTGTCTTTGGTCAACCAAACTCGGACTTTCCAGCATAGGGTCAAAGCCAGTACCATTTTTCGGAAAAGCGATGACTTGTCGGATATTTTCTTCCCCAGCCAAAATCATAACCAAGCGATCCAAGCCTAGAGCCAAGCCGCCGTGTGGTGGGAAGCCGTATTCTAAGGCTTCCTAGGAAGAAACCAAAGTCCCGCTCATAGTCTTCCCGGCTCATGCCCAATAGCTCAAACATCGCTTCCTGAGCCTTCCTGTCATGAATCCGTAGACTCCCACCGCCGATTTCATAGCCATTCAAGACGATGTCGTAAGCGTGACTGCGGAATTGATCTGGCTCCTGACCTTCTTCAAAAATGCCCTGTGTGAAAGGATGGTGCATGGCTTGATAGCGGTTTTGGTCTTCATTCCACTCCAGCAGCGGCCAATCCACAACCCAGAGAAAATGAAGCAGACTCGGGTCAATCAAATCCAAAGCTTTTGCGACTTCTATGCGCAGATGTCCCAAAGCTTCCTGAGCCCGACGCTTCTTAGCCATGACTAGCAGAACGAGGTCTCCATCTTTGGCCTCAAAACGTGCCAGCAACTCCTGACTCTCAGCCTCAAAGGTGCTAGCCAAATCTCCAACTAACTGGCCATTTTCAACCTTTAGACTGGCGAAACGACTGCAGCCAAATTCCTTCATTTCCTGATAGTAGTGACTCAGCTGTTTCTTGCTAAAAGCACTAGCCGCATCTGGAATACAGATTCCCATCACTTCCTCTTGATTATCCAAGGCTTTCTTGATGAGAAGAGAGTCATTGGACTGGCACAAATCCGTCAGATTCTTCAACTCTAAACCAAAGCGTGTATCTGGCTTATCAGAACCAAAGCGGCTCATAGCCTCTTCATAGCTGATAGTTGGAAAATCTTCTGTCAACTCTAAACCATGAGTTTTCTTGACGACAGCCTTGAGCATAGCTTCAACCAGAGCTCGGATTTCTTCTTCGCTGGCAAAACTCAGCTCTAAGTCCACCTGGGTAAACTCTGGCTGACGATCGCCTCGCAAGTCTTCGTCACGGAAGCAACGAACAATCTGATAATAGCGCTCGAGACCAGCTCCCATCAGTAACTGCTTGAGCATCTGCGGGCTCTGTGGCAAGGCGTAGAACTGATTTTTAAAGACCCGACTAGGCACCAAGAAATCTCTAGCCCCTTCTGGTGTTGACTTGGTCAGATAAGGCGTCTCCACTTCCAAAAAGTCCAAACCGTTCAAATATTCCCGAATGGTTGAGGTGACCTGGTGACGTAGTTTGAGGTTATGTGTCATCTTCTCACGGCGCAAGTCCAGGTAGCGGTATTTCTGACGCAGGTCTTCCCCTGTATGGGCATGCTGATCTAGCTCAAAAGGCAATGCCTTGCTGCTAGCAATGACTTCAATTTTCTCAGCTCTCAGCTCAACCTGACCAGACTTGATGGACTTATTGACAAAACGCTCTTCCCGCTGAACTACTTGCCCCGTCACTGCAATGACATCCTCTTTGCCAATGTCTTCCAACTTAGCAAAGTCTTCAATCTCACCGCCAACGAAGACCTGAAGCAAGCCCTCGCGGTCCCGCAATTCAATAAAAGCCAGCTTACCGTGATTGCGGATATTGGCCACCCAGCCAGTTGCGGTCATGGTCTGTCCGACCTGCTCTAAACCATAGTTTCCGATAAAAATTTCTTTCATGTTCTTCCCCTCTCAAATCAATTAGTAGCTACGTTCTGCTGTTAAAGATATTTGAAGCATTCTTCTATCATCTTCACTGGACCTACTGCAAAATAAAAAGCTTCCGTCTATAAAACAGACGAAAGCCGTGGTACCACTGTTATTCGCCGCCCTAAAAGGCAGCCTCTGAGCTCGTAACGTGAGCGACGTTTGTGCTTAATCACACAAAAGATTACGAAACATGTTCTTCGTTTTTTGCTTTCTTGGTGCTGCTCTCAGCTATCAGCACTCTCTGTGCAAGTCAGCAAGCCTACTCTGCTTCTCTTTTACTCTTAAATTGTATCTATTATAGTCGAACCCAGGACATTTTGCAAGTGGTTTAAGGCAAATTTGTGATTTTCCTCTGACAGAGAAGCCACAGCCGGCTCTACCACCTGAATCTGATAACCAAGATTATAGGCATCAATCGCTGTATGCAAGACACAAATATCCGTCAAGACTCCAGTCAAAATGACCGTATCTACCTTTCTTTCCCGCAGGCGGATATCTAAATCCGTACCGGAAAAGGCAGAATAATGGCGTTTATCCATCCAAAAGACCCGAGAGTCTGCTTGATGCTTCTCATAAAAATCAGCCAAAGGACCATAAAAATTGCGACCGCTGGTCCCTTTGATATTGTGAGGCGGAAACAGCTTGCTTTCTGGGTGAAAGGCATCATTCTCATCATGAGCATCAATAGCAAAGAAGATATAATCTCCTCGCTCAAAAGCCGCCTTTGTTACTTGAGCAATGGCTTCAGAAATCGCTTGAGCTGGCGCTCCTGCTGTCAACTTGCCCTCATCTGCGACAAAATCAACTGTATAATCAATGGAAATCAGTGCTTTAGCCATTAGTAGTCCCTCTTTTTAATTTCATCAAAGACATCCGGAATCAGGACTTTCAGATAAGTTCCCTTCATTCCCAGTGAGCGGCTTTCAATAATCCCAGCACTTTCCAGCTTGCGCAAGGCATTAACAATCACTGAGCGGGTAATCCCGATACGGTCAGCAATGACAGATGCTGTCAGCTGGCCTTCATTGCCATTGAGCTCTCCCAAAATTGCTGAAACAGCTCTCAGTTCTGAGTAAGACAGAGTATTGACCGCCATGGTCACAGCTGTCCGGCGGCGGATATTTTTCTCATCCTCTTCCCTTTGGAAGTTAAGCAGCTGGATACCAACCACTGTGCTGGCAATCTCAACCAAAATCAGATCATCGTCCGCAAATTCCTTGTCATTTCGCCAGATAATCAATGAGCCTAAACGAATCCCTGAAACATGAATGGGAGCAATGGTAGTCAGCCCGTCCGGGAACTCATCCTTGGTCTCCACTGGGAAAATCGTCAAATCATGCGTCACCGGCAGATTAGCTTCCGTTTCATAAACCAGATTGGCTTCTTGGACATACTCCTCTGGGAAATTCTTATCTTGGAAAAAAGCTTCCACACGGTCATTATTGGTCTTGTAGCGCATGAAATAGCCTAGAAGACGTCCCTTGCTATTGATAATGCAAGCATTGCAGTGGATAATATCAGCCAACTGACGCGTAATAGCATTATAGGGCAAATCTTCCTGCATCTGCTCTTCCGAGCGCTTCAGAATAGATGTAATTTTTCGTGTTTTTTCTAGTAAATCGGCCATATTTTTACCTCATATTTATTAGCTTCATTGTAACATAAAAGCAGTGAAATTTCAATAATTATCTGAAAAATTTTTTTATTGAAAAACAATTACATACAATTCTATAAAATAAAGAATTTTTCAAGTATATGACTTGATATGTCAAGTCATATTAAACAAAAAACAGTCAAGAATTTGACTGTTTTTGATTGATTTTGTTCTTTCTAATCAAGAGAACGTTTCTTGTAGAACAATTTCATAGCCATGAGCAGAAGCATTTGGCCTGCAAGAATGAGCCAAGAAGAGTTTTCCCCTGTCTTAGGCAAGGCTATGACCTGAAGCAGCTGCCTGCTTTATGATTTCCAAACGTAGCTTTCAGCAGTTCCAGTAGTTCCAAGAGCTGTATGCTGAGGATCTCCAGCTTGTCCAGTAAGCGGAGAGCGAGCGAAGCGCTCCTCTGTGTGAGCCAAAACAGATTGGTAATAACGAATATCTTCTTCCTTATTTTGCTCAGCATAAGTTTGAGCTAGCAAGTCGTAGGTCGCCTTAGCTTGTGCTTGAACCGCAGTTAAAACTGCTACTTTTGCTTCTTGATCTGTTTGAGCTGTAAGAGCTGCTTGGTAAGCAGCCTGAGCTGCGGCTAGTTTAGTTTTAGCTTGTTCCAAGTTTTCTTCTGCATTTTCAAGATTTGACAATGACTCTTTAGCCATTTGCAAAGCTGCTTCAGCATCTGTAACAGCTTTTTCAAGATTAGTCTTTCTTTCTTTTGCTGCATTCAAAGCTGCGTCTAGCTGAGCCAACTTATCTGATTCAGTTTTTAGAGCTTCTTGAGCTGCGGCAACTGTCGCTTGAACAGCAGTCAGGGCTTCTTGGGCCTGAGTTAATTTTTCTGCTTTAGTCTTGTCATCCAAGTTTGAGTTTTGCAGGGCCGCTTGTGCTGCTGCCAAAGCTGCTTGATCAGCTGCCAACTTCTCTTGAGCTGCAGCAAGAGCTGCTTGGGCCTGAGCAGTTGCTGACTCACCTGCTTGAGCTTGGGCCTGAGCCAGTTGCTGATTGGCTTGCTCTAAGGCTGCGGCCTTCCGATTGTAAGTGGTTTGAGCAACTCCCTTAGATGCCAGAGCCAGTTGATTGGCTTTGAAGGCAGCGTCATAGGCAGTTTGAGCCTGAGCTACTTCCTGCGGATCTACTTTTGCTGTTGGAGCTTTTCCTGTAATAGGGCTGGCATTGAAGTTCTTTTTGCTAGCATATTTGATCTGATCTTCTGACACCATGGTGAAATGAGCCATAGTGATGTCGCCTTCCATTGAGAAATCAACTCCCAGATAGTTTTTCTGGCGGCCAGTATTGAGACCTGAGATAGATGTAGCATGCAGCCATTCGTAGCCATTGAACATGAATTCAACAACAGAATCATAGACCCGTCTCTTCATTTCAGCCACACTCATTTGACTAGCATTTTCTCTCCAGATATAAGCGTTTTCATAATACTGAAGACCTTTGCTTTCTTGCTCAGCACTTGTGGTCATTAAACCATATTCACGTGCTACGCGGTTGATTCCTCTAGCATCGTGATGGTATTTCTCCATCAAATCCCAGTTCCAGTTGTCCTTGCGGTATTCTGTTGCTACCTTATCTGCAAACTCAATGGAAGATGGTGTCACAACTACTTCACCTGTTCCCATCTGAGCACGCAGCTGGTTGATGAGTTCTGAAGCAAACTGTGAAAGTTCCTGACGAACATTCTGTGGAATATTGTTGGTATTAATCAAAGCTTTGCTATCTGTAGGATCAGCTACATAACGATTGAGAGCCTTAGCACTGGCATTCAGTGCAGCAAGTCTATTTTGAATCTCTTTAGTTTTTTGCTCTGATAAATTCGGTGCAATTAACTCTCTCAAGGCTGCAATGTATTCCGGAGTCATTGACACACGGTTTTTATTGCTAGAAGCTTCAGTAGTAATTGTTCCAACTTGAGCCTTTTTGCAAAGCCTGTTGAGCTTGGTTCAAGTCTGACTGAGTCTTCTCAGCTGCAGCAGTTTTGTCCTGCAAGTTCTTCTGAGAAGCATCACGTGCTGTCTTAGCCTGAGTCTGGTTGGTCTGAGCTTTTGCAACCTCAGCCTGCTTCTGACTGTCAGTCTGACGAGCTGTAGCTACTTTTGCTTGAGCTGTTTCAACAGCAGACTGGTCAGCTGCCACCTTGTCTTGGGCTGCTTTCACATTTTTTTCTGCTTTAGCTGTAGCGTCCCCACTTAGGTTGGCCTTAGCTTCCTTCACGTCATTTTGAGCTTTAGCAAGGCGTCCTTCTTGAGTTTTCGCTTGCTCTTGAGCTTCTTTAGTCTTGGCTGCCTGAGCATCGCGCTCAGCTTGAGCCGTCTTGGTTGCTTGGTCAGCTTTAGCCAGTTCTGACTTGTTGCTTTCCACTTGAGCTTTTTGATTGCTCTCTCTTGCTTAGCTGTTTCAATAGCTTCCCGGACCAGCTTTATCAGCTGCCTCCTGTGCCCGGTTAGCTTCAGCTTGTGCTTGCTCGACCTGACTTTGAGCTGCAGCAGTATTTGCCTGAGCTTGAGCCAAATCAGCTTTCCCTTGTGCAACATTGCTGTCGGCTTCTTGTACAAGAGCCTGAGCAGCGTCTACCTGTTCTTTCGAAACAGATTCATCCTTCTGTGTGTTTTCTGCCTGTGGTTGGCTTTGACTAACGGGCGCATCAGAATAAGACTGATTATCAACTAATTGATCAGCCTGAACTCCTTCTGCGAGCACCAAAGACAATGCCGCTGCACTGACAGAAAAAGCACTAAGTGTCTTTTTCATTGTCAATATAATCTCCTCCACTTTTTCATCATTGTTAAAAACATTGACAAACACATTCTACCATGTTTGTCTTCTGGAAGGAAGACGCTAACACATTTTTTTAAGCATTTTTGGACAGATACATAAAAAATGTTGGACAAATTCCTAAAAAATGTCGGTAAAACCGCCTATAATTTTTACCAATCGACCTCAAATTCGATTTCCAGAGCATCTTAATTTTTTTATTTTTGCAATTTAAAGACAGTCATTGAACTAAAAAATATGTAAAATAGATAAGAAAAAGGCCGGAATATTTTCCAGCCTTTTTGTAACATCCGCTTATTAACGGCGATATTGGCGCAAGAAGCGCGTCATTTTCTCTTGGATTTGAGCTAGCTCATCTACTCGAGGCAGATAAACGATGCGGAAATGATCTGGTTCCTGCCAGTTAAAGCCTCGTCCATGGACGAGAAGGACTTTCTCCTGTTTGAGAAAATTGAGCACAAACTGCTCATCATCGTCGATGTGATACATGTTCCGGTCAATTTTCGGGAAAATATAGAGACCAGCTTTAGGTTTTACAGCTGATAGCCCCGGAATATCCTGAATAGCCTGATAGATGAAATTACGCTGCTCATAGATACGGCCACCTGGCAAGAGCAGTTCATCCACAGATTGATGACCGCCAAGTGAGGTTTGAACGACTTGTTGAGCTAAGACATTAGAGCACAGGCGCATGTTGGAGAGCATGTTCAACCCTTCAATATAACCCTTAACATGATGCTTAGGCCCAGATAGCACCATCCAGCCAACCCGGAAGCCTGCAATGCGATGCGACTTAGAAAGACCATTCATGCTGACACAGAAGATATCCGGAGCTAGACTAGCCACAGGGGTGTGGACATTGCCATCCATCACCATGCGGTCATAGATTTCATCCGCAAAGATAATGAGATTGTTCTGGCGAGCAATTTCCACAATTTCCAGCAGAAGTTCCTTAGGATAAAGTGCCCCCGTTGGATTGTTAGGGTTGATGATAATGATAGCCTTGGTATTAGATGTGATTTTTGACTTGATATCGTCAATATCTGGATACCATTCTGCCTGCTCATCACAGACATAGTGAACAGCATTCCCACCAGCCAGACTGACTGCAGCCGTCCAGAGCGGGTAATCTGGCATCGGTACCAGCACCTCGTCACCGTCATCAAGCAGTCCTTGCATGGACATGACAATCAGCTCGCTGACGCCATTTCCCAGATAAATGTCATCAATATCTACATTAGGAAAATTCTTAAGCTGGCAATACTGCATGATAGCCTTGCGGGCTGAAAAAATTCCCTTGGAGTCAGAGTAGCCCTCACTGTCACGCGCATTCATAATCAAATCATGAATGACCTCATCTGGAGCGGTGAAAACCAAATTCAGCGGATTCCCTGTATTGAGGCGGAGAATCTTTTCACCATTGGCCCGCATGCGCATAGCTTCATCCAAAACTGGACCGCGAATATCATAGGCAACATGTTCCAGCTTGCTGGACTTGTCAAATTCTTTCATTCTTATTTTTCCTCTATTCATCAGAATGTTATCATTATACCACCAGAAAAAGCGATTGACAACAAAAAATAAACTCACTTTTCATGTAATTAAAAAGAGAATCATAGGATACAAAGCGCCATTCTCCTTCTAATTCCTCAAAGTAACGGACTCTTTTCTCAGCTTGCAATTTTTCTGACAGCATTTCCATTTTATCTTTACTTTTTCTGAAAAGGGTTACAATAGAAACAAGAAAATAGTTGCAAATCACTCGGACGTTATGGACTGATTGATTTTCGGTCAGCCTAATCATTCTGTGAATGATGCGACGTCCTTTGCCGACCATTTTAAAAGGAGGTAGCTCTATGACTCAGAAATATGAAAACATTATGGTTGCTGTAGATGGTTCTCACGAATCCGAACTAGCCTTTGAAAAAGGCGTTAACGTGGCTCTCCGAAACGGCTCTCGTCTCACCATCGCCCACGTCATTGACACTCGGGCTTTTGCAAAGTGTCTCAACCTTTGATGCAGATGTCTACGAGGACTTGCAGGAAGATGCCAAAAAGCTGACAGCAGAGCTAAAAGAAAAGGCTCAAAAATTCGGTATCAAGTATGTTGACGATTGTCATTGAGATGGGCAATCCCAAGACTCTCTTGGCTACAGATATTCCAGAAAGAGCAAGGTGAGATCTAATTATGGTTGGTGCTACCGGCCTCAATGCCCTTTGAGCGGCTGCTAGTCGGATCGTCCTCCGAATATATCCTGCGCCACGCCAAGGTTGACTTGCTGGTTGTCA
>BNJU01003539.1_pt1 | contig 78317 bp, 87 predicted proteins | sample 8539281 | NCBI WGS metagenome assembly BNJU01 (sample SAMD00202456, study PRJDB9452) | human saliva metagenome | isolation source: human saliva | place: Japan
CTCTTTTGATATTGGATTGTCGAGCAAGACGCGGTGGTTGAGTGGGCTCTACTGCTGATTTCATCAGCTTTGCAGCCCTACTCCAGCTATGCGGAGGTGGGACGACGAAATCGAGTCTAACGAGTTACCGATTTCTGTCCCTCTCTTTTCTTCTGAAACTCATTGACAGAAGACTTTTTCCGCTATTCTGGGGGAATAATAGAAATGAAAGGAGACATCATGAAACGGAGCTACTGGCAGGACCTGAAGGAGACCTACTTAATCTGACGCAACAAATGGTCCTTTATCTCTGTGAGGATCCTCTTGCAGTTTGTGGTTGGTATTATGTAGTGCAACCTTGAGCTGGGTGTCCCTCAGTACAGTGAATAGAATACGGTTTAAATAGAAATCACGACACTGGGTTTCAAGATGGCCAAATTGGAATATTCTTTAGTGATGTTACCTAAATGTTTGATTTTTCTTCCATATTCCTCTATACTAAATAGTATGAATAACGAAAGTCGTCCCTACAGTAACGCTGTCAGGGCGCTTTCTCTTTCTATAGCTTTCTTTTACAGGCGCAATCCTCTCAGAACGAAGGACTGTTTCTTTGTTCTGAGATGGACGGCCAGCTAAAGAAAACTTTACTAGCTAGTATAGAGGAGGTAACTATGCTTCAGTCATTGATTGCTGAAATCAAGGAATACAAGAAACCATCTATTCTAGCCTCACTCTATGTATGGTGTTTGAGGTCATGTTTGAATTTCTATTCCATTCATTATGGCGGCGCTTCTGGTCAAGTTCAGAAGGATGATGACCACCTGTTCTCACTATGGTCTCCTCATGTTGGTCTTCGCCTTTCTCTCTCTTTTCTGTGGGATGCAGTCGGCTCGCTACGGGGCTTTTGCTTCAGCTGGATTTGCTAAGAACCTACGGAAGGCAATTTTCAAGAAGATCCAAACTTTCTCCTTCGAAAACATCGATAGCTTCTCCTCAGGTGGTCTGGTAACCCGGATGATGACGGATGTGACCAATGTGCAGAACTCCTATCAGATGGTGATCCGGATCTGTGTGCGGGCACCGCTCAATCTGATCTTTGCTATCGTTGCTAGCTACTTGATCAATCCGCAGATGGCTAGTATCTTTGTAGGGATTACCCTTTTCTTAGGGCTGGTCTTGGGTGTGATTACTAAGATCGTCTATCCACTCTTTACCAAGGTCTTTGATGCCTATGATAACTTGAACAATAGCATCCAGGAAAACATCACCAACATGCGCGTGGTCAAGTCCTATGTCAAGGAAGAAGAAGAGACTGTCAAGTTTAAGAAAGCTTCTCGCTTGATCTACAACATGTTCATGAAGGCTATTCGCATCGTGATTTTGAGTAGTCCAGCCATGATGCTCTCCTTGTATGCTTCCTTTATCTTGATCTCTTGGATCGGGGCACAACTCATCGTGGGTGGAAGCTTTACCACTGGTGAGCTGACGTCTATGTTTGCCTATGTCATGACCATCCTTATGTCCCTCATGATGTTTATGATGATCTTCGTGATGCTCTCGATCTCTATGGCATCTGTAGAAAGGATCAATGAAGTCCTTGGGACAGAGTCAACCATCGTCTCTCCGGAGAATGGTCTGACAGAAGTAGCGGATGGATCGATTACCTTCGACCATGTGGACTTTGCCTACACGGACGAAAATGGCGACAAGGCCCATGTCTTGTCCGATATCAACCTCAGCATTCGCTCGGGTGAAGTGATCGGGATCCTTGGGGGGACTGGTTCCGGTAAGTCTAGTCTGGTCCAGCTCATCCCTCGTCTCTATGATGTGGAGTCAGGTAGCGTCAAGGTCGCTGGTCAGGATGTGCGAAACTATGATTTGGATCATTTGCGCAAGCAAGTAGCCATGGTGCTTCAAACAAATGTCCTCTTCTCTGGTACCATCAAGGAAAATATGCGCTGGGGGAATAAGGATGCGACGGATGAAGAAATCATGGAAGCTTGTAAGATTGCTCAAGCGGATGAATTTATCCAGAACTTTAAGGATGGCTATGATACCATGATCGAACGTGGTGGAGCCAATGTGTCAGGTGGTCAGCGTCAACGTCTCTGTATCGCCCGCGCTCTCTTGATGAATCCAAAGATTTTGATCTTGGATGATTCGACCTCGGCTGTCGATACTAAGACCGATAGCCTGATCCGTCAAGGATTGGCTACCAGTCTTAAAGACACGACCAAGATCATCATTGGTCAACGGATCTCTTCTATCCAAGATGCAGACCGGATCGTGGTCATGAATGATGGTAAGATCGATGCGATTGGTACTCACCACGACTTGATTGAGACCAATGCCATCTACCGTGAAGTCTATGACATGCAAACCCAAGGGAAAGGAGGACAAGCAGATGCAGAATAAGAAAAAAGCTGGCTGGGGCTCTCTCGTGCGCTTGCTAGACTATATGTGGAAACAATATAAGTTTGTTCTCCTACTAGCGGCTATCCTCATTGTGGCAGCCTCCCTCTCTACGGTCTATATTACCTCCTCTATCCGGGCCTTGGTGGACCAATACATCCAACCTATGTTAGATAGTGGTAGCAAGGATTTTGGGCCTCTCCTCAGCTTCTTGATGATGCTGGCAGTAGTCGGTATTTTGGGAGTTTTGGCCAACTATGGTTTCTCCCTCATTATGGCGACAGTCTCTCAGGATACGCTGCGCTCGCTACGGAACCAGCTCTTTGCCCGCATGCAGAAGCTCCCTGTCAAGTACTTTGATACCCACCAACACGGGGACATCATGTCGATCTACACCAATGACATCGATGCTCTTCGCCAAGCGATCGAGCAGTCTATCCCGCAGCTCTTGCAGTCTGCCATTACCATTATCGGGGTAGCTGTCAGCATGATCATGATCAGCCCTCTCCTTTTCCTTCTCGTTCTTTTGATGGTCGGAGTCATGGCCTATGTCATCAAAGATATCTCTGGCAAATCTGGTCGCTATTTCGCCGATCAGCAAAAGAACTTAGGGATTGAAAACGGCTTTATCGAAGAGATGATGTCTGGTCAAAAGGTGGTCAAAGCCTTCATTCATGAAAAAGAAAGTATTGAAGCCTTTGAGCGGATCAATGACCAACTCTTTGAATCTTCCTACCAAGCCAACCGCTATGCCAATGTCTTGATGCCTATATTGGGGAACCTGGGAAATGTCTCCTTCGTCTTGACCTCACTGGTCGGTGGGATCTTTGCCTTGAATGGTATCAGTGGTCTTACTATTGGGGGGACTCATGGCCTTCCTCCAGCTCAACCGTTCCTTCAACGGACCTATCACCCAAGTATCGCAACAGTTGAACTTTGTCCTCATGGCTCTTGCTGGGGGAGATCGGATCTTTGATCTCTTGGATGAAGAAGTCGAAGTGGATGAAGGGAAAGTCACCTTGGTCAACTATGAAGAGGTCGATGGTCGCATGGTCATCACTGATAAGAAGACCAACCTCTGGGCTTGGAAACACCCTCGGGAAAACGGCGACTACGAACTGGTCAAACTGGTCGGAAATGTCGTCTTTACAAATGTAGACTTCTCCTACAATGATAAGAACCAAATCCTCTACGATATCAACCTCTACGCAGACAAGGGGCAAAAAGTGGCCTTTGTCGGCGCGACAGGAGCAGGGAAGACCACCATTACCAACTTGATCAATCGTTTCTACGATATCCAATCAGGATCTATCACCTATGATGGGATCGATGTGAAGCTGATTGAGAAAGATTCGCTCCGTCGTTCGCTAGGGATCGTCTTGCAGGATACCCACCTCTTCACTGGAACTATCGCAGAAAATATCGCCTATGGTCGATCAGATGCGACCCGGGAGGAAATCCTGGAAGCAGCCCGCATTGCCAATGTGGATTCCTTCGTCAAACATTTGGACCAAGGATACGATACCGTCTTGAACGATGATGGAGCTGGTCTCTCTAACGGTCAACGTCAGCTGATCGCTATTGCGCGTGCAGCCTTGGCCAATGCGCCGGTCTTGATCCTTGATGAAGCAACTTCCTCAATCGACTCACGGACAGAGAAGATGGTCCAAGAGGGGATGGATCGCTTGATGGCAGGACGGACTGTCTTTGTCATCGCCCACCGTCTCTCAACCATCGTCAACTCGGATGTGATCATGGTCATGGACAAGGGACGCATCATCGAGCGAGGCAACCACGCTTCCTTGATGGCAGAACGCGGGACTTATTACCGCCTCTATACCGGTGGTCTTGAAATTGATTAACACAAAAAAAAGTCTGAGCGTTGGCGCAGACTTTTTTTCGTGGGAGTAAATCTTTTTTACGAATGATATAAGTGAAGGAGGAGTTGGTTCTCCCTCATTAAGAATGTAATAGGAGGAAAAAATGCGTAAACGTCATCCCCATATTTCACCCACTCTGGACCTGATTGCAAAGAAAATTTTTAGTCTTCCAGATGTCACTGCAAAATTTATCCAGGAGGTCCTGGACTTACCCATCCGCTCGGTAGAAATCCTAGAAGGCAATCAAATCCATGAACAAGGTTTCTTAGGGTGATTACCCATTTGAGACTTCTGTAGATGTACGAGCCAAATTGGATACTGGCCTAGAAGTCATTATTGAGATTCAAGTCATGAAGCAGGAGTATTTTGTCAATCGCTTTTATTATTATCTGGCCAACCAGTTGATTGAAAATGTCCGCAAGAAACGGAAGAAAGGCCAGACTCATCAGATGTACGAGGATCTGGTTCCAGTCTATGGGATTGCGATTTTGGAGAAAAGTATTTTCCCTGATGAGGCTTCTCCTGTCAATATATATGAAGTGCGTCATGCCATCCATGGGGGACCCCTACTGGCGAATAGCAAGGGGAGTCAACGTCATAATTTATTGCGACTTGCCTTTTTAGAATTGGACAAGTATAATGAAAGGAGAGGGACTCAAGTGAGTGATCCATTGCAACAGTGGCTAGAATTTTTCGGGAACCATCCCTTTAGCCATCAACCAGATCAAGTGATTGAACAAGCAGAGTCACTCTTAATCCCATCCAATTGGACCAAGGAGGAAAAAGACATGATAGATGAACGCATCCGCCTCAGAGAAAACTGGAACATGTGTATGGAAACCTTGCTCAAAGAAACCAAGGAAGAAGCTGAAAAGATTGCTTTAGAACAAGGTCTAGAACAAGGCCTGGAACAAGGACGAGTCCAGGGGTTAGAAGAAGGTCTAGAACAAGGAAGAGAAGAGGCTACCCTTCGTATCGCCCAAGAGCTCTTGGCCAATGGCTTTAGCACCGAAGACGTCCAACAATACACCAACTTAAGTGAAGACCAAATAGAGCAATTAAAAGCCTCCCTTTGATAAATAAAGCAGAGAGAAAAAACGGGCCGATTAGGTCCGCTTTTTTTATGACTTCACTCATTTCCATGGTATAATGGGAGGACTATTCATAGAGAAGATCAAAAGGAGACAAGAGTGGATCAAAAACATCACTGTCAAGTCCTATGGGCGAAAAATAAATACTTGGTGCTGAGTCGTTCGAGTAATATCTACAAGGAAATCCGGGAATACCTCAAGCAGGACCAGGTGGAGGTCAGCCACGTCGAGGACCTGATCCAGCAAGCGCTAGCCCTGCCGGAAAATCGTGGCCAGGTCTCCAATGCCTTTCAGCATATCTGGGGCTATTTCAAAAAGCAGGCGACTGCAGAGGAAAAGGCGGACTTTATGTTGCTACTTGAGAAGTACCAGCATGGGCAAGCTAGCCAAGAGGATCTGATCAAGGGAATCCAGACGCTCCTTGAGCGCTATCCGAATCGCTACTTACAAGACTCGACGCTACTAGGAGGTCAATAGATGAGACTCTGGCACCAAGACTTGATTCCCAAACTCCCTCGTCCCCAGCTCCTGGGCCAACACCGGGAATGCTGCGCCCTTCGAGGCAATGGCTGGGGCAAGAAGCACGCGACGGTCAACTATGTCTTTGACTACTCGCCCTATCGCCTCTATGCCTATCACCGCCTGATCATGGAGGAAATGACCGCTCGTGGCTATAAGGTCAGCCCAGAGTGGTGGGAGTCGACCTACCGAGGCAAGACCTGCCCAGCCTATCCAGAACTGGAAGAGGAAGCCTTGAGCACCCCTATCTATCCCGAGCACCAGGCTACTTACCTCCAAGAATGCCTAGACAATCTAGCAGAAAAAGGAATCCAACTAGACTAAGAAAGAACGAACCAGACCTGGTTCGTTTTTTTGCGTGAAAAACCAACAAAATGCTTTGAAAGCGTTAATTTCTTTCCCAAACATGCTATAATAATAGGAGATTATGTACAGGAAAAAGGATAGACGGATGAAAGAATTAATCGATTTAATTAATCAATTTAGAGATGAACGTGACTGGAGAAAGTTTCATAATGAAAAAGATCTAGCCATTTCGATTTCATTAGAAGCAAGCGAATTATTAGAACTTTTTCAATGGAAACAATCAGATGAAGTAGTTGAAAAAAAGTCATTACAAGAAATCAAAGAAGAACTTGCGGATGTTTTTTTATGTATTCTTTAATGTTGGCAGATAATTTGAATCTGGATGTAGAAGAAATTATAAAAGAGAAAAATTGATATAAATTCAAAAAAATATCCTGTAGAATTAAGTAAAGGGTAGTAATAAAAAAAATATACGGACTTGGAGAAAAAAATGACTAAAAATTCAACCGCCCGTAGTATTGGAAATAGACTATTCAAGTCGAACATTTAATCAGATAAAAAGATTCTGATTGAACCAAAACATTCTAAGCTCATTTTTGATTACCCAACTGTATACATCGTAAATGATGAGAATAAAAATAAGTATAGCGTATATGTTGGAGAAACAACAGATATCATTCGTAGAACAAATCAGCATTTGTCAGATGATATAAAGAAGGATAGAGAAGACTGGCGACAATTTGAACAATCTAAAAACCTCTAAAATGTTTGTCATTGGGCATAACCATTTTAATAAATCATTGACATTGGATATTGAGAATAGATTAATGCTATATCTTTCAAGTGTTGAACAGGTTGAACGTGTTCAAAATAGAAGAGGGAATCCTCAAAATCAATACTATACTTCTGAGGAATTGGACGAGATTTTTTCAAAGATTTGGAGAAGCCTAAATAGGAAAAACCACTATTTATTCCCAGCAGAAAGCTTTATTCGAAATTCAGCGATATTTAAATCCTCTCCATTTCACAAGTTAACTGATGAACAAGTAAAGGCCAAAAATGAAATTTTGCTCAAAAATCACCTCTGTCATCAGTAGAAAATGAAACAGGAGTTTTAATTTTAGTAAAGGGTGATGCTGGTGCAGGAAAAACAGTTTTGATGAGTTCTCTCGTTGATGATTTATTGAATTCTGAAGATATTCAGATGATTCGTGAAAATAATGATATCAATCTAGTTGTGAATCATGATGACCAACTCAGTGTTTACCAAGAAATTGAGAAAAAATTAGAATGGAAGAGTGGTTCGAATATTAATGTTGTGATGAAACCAACTCAGTTTTTTGAACGCTTGAAAAAAAGAAAAAAAGAAATGCAGGAATTGTAGTGGTTGATGAAGGTCACTTATTATTAACTGCAAAAAAATCAAGCTTTATTTAGGTGGAAATCATTTAAATGACTTTACTTGATAAATCTGAAAGTAGTAGTGCTAGTTTATGATGAAAATCAGATCATGAATAAATCTCAAATATGGACAGATGATTCTTTCTTGGAAATTAGAACACGAAGCAAATTTAAAAAGGAAATCTCATTACGCTACGTAATCAGATGCGTATCCATGCAACAAAGGAAACAGTTGAGTGGATAAGAAAGCTGATTGATGTTGGAGTTGTGAATGAGGTTCCAATTGATAATGATTATGATATTAGAGTTTTTGATTCTCCTGAGGAACTACAAAAATGCAATCATAGAAAAAGATAATAATCAGAAATTAGGGAATTTCTCGCTTAACAGCAACCTATGATTGGGAATATAGTAGTCAATCGAAGCCAACAGATACGGAGTATTGGTGTGTCCGTATCGGGGGCTGGTCTTGTCCATGGAACAGACAACTTGCAAAAGAAAGAAAATCTAAAAACTTATCCTGGATAGAACAACCTCAAACGATTCATGAAAGTTGGGCTCGACTTTTACTGTTCAGGGATTTGATCTAAATTATGTTGGAGTCATCATTGGCCCATCGGTTAAATATAGAAATGGTAAAATCATTTTTTTGATATTTCTGAGAGTAAAAATAAAAAGTGCTGTTCAAAACAGAAAACTTGAATCGGGTGAAATGATAAACTATGGAGAAACATTATTACGAAATGAGTTAAATGTTTTGCTAACACGTGGAGTTAATGGTCTGTACGTCTATGCGGTTGATGAAGAACTTCAAAATGCTTTAAAGAAAGCAATTGGTAATAGAAAGTGAGATCTTAAATAAAAGTTTCCTGAATTTTGAAAAGGTAGCAGAAATGTTATGAAATAAACTACACTTCTCATATAAACTATTAACAAACAATTCCCTCCTTAGTTGGTACTGCACCCATAAAATGAGACACAAGAAAAACACTCCTGTTGAAATCTGGTAAACTAGAAACAGGAGTGTTTTTGTTATGGTCAAAAAAGCATATTCGGTAGAAACTAAGCTAGCCTGTATCGAAATGAAGAAGGCAGGTAAATCAAATAAGATTATCATGGATACCCTCGGTATCAAAAATGTTAGTCAGGTCAAGACCTGGTGGCAATGGTATCAGAATGATGAATTGTTCCGTTTCCACCAACCGGTGGGGAAACAATATACTTATGGTAAAGGGATGAAACAGTTATCTGAAGTGGAACAGTTACATTTGCAGGTAGAATTACTAAAAAAGTATCAGAGCTTGATAAGAAAATCGACAAAGTAAGTCTTATCAAGCTTGTAGAAGAATATAAGAAAACCTATCCTGTCTCAGCCATTTTGGACTGCTTCGGAGTCAAACGCTCAACCTTCTACCGTTGGATAAAAGGTAGTAAGAATCCTGAGAAAAGAGATGAAATGGTCGAGAAAATAGAGAAACTCTGTATGCAAAACCAGTTTATCTTCGGCTATCGAACCATCACTCGCTTACTAAAGAAAGTGTATAACCTCGTTGTTAATCGCAAGAAGGTCTATCGTATCATGAAGGAAAAGGGTTGCCTTTGCCGTGTCCGTCCCAAGAAGGGGCCCAAATTAGGGAAGCCTTACCATGTAACAGACAATAAGCTGGATCGTGATTTTCAGGCAGACAAGCCTATGGAGAAGCTTGTCACAGACATCACCTACCTCTACTTTGGAAACTGTAGACTTTATCTATCCTCAATCATGGATCTCTATAATCGAGAAATTGTAGCTTATAGCATCTCCGATTGTCAAGATACGGACTTTGTACTCGACACACTTCATCAACTTGAGCTAGCTCAAGGAGCACTTTTACACAGCGACCAGGGATCTGTCTACACCTCAAAAGCCTACTATCAAGCTTGTACAGAAAAAGGCATCACCCGCTCCATGTCCCGAAAAGGAACACCAGCAGATAATGCCTGTATCGAATGGTTTCATTCCGTCCTAAAGTCTGAAACCTTCTATCTCCATAATTGGAGAAACCTAACTAAAGATAGTATAACAGATATTGTTAAAAAAATTACATCATATTTTATAATGAAACTAGAATTCAACAGAGATTAAATGACCAGTCTCCTGTAGATTACAGAAAACTGCTCGCATAAGAGGTTTTTCTCTTGTCCCATTATTGGGGTGCAGTGCCGTTTTCTAAGGAGGGTTTTCTGTCGAGTTGTTTTATTTGCTTCTTTTAAAAAAGAGTGTATAATAATGTAATTATAAAAGTTACAACAAGGCAAAACTGAAAAGGAGATACTCATGACCTACGCCTACAATAGCAAGATTTACTTGGCAGAAGTTGCGCTCAATGTGAAAGACCTGTCTCGCCAGACCGCTTTTTACACCCAAATGTTGGGCTTGGAGATGTTGTCTCAGACGGAGGAGGAAGTCCTTCTTGGGGCTGGTGGTAAGCCCTTGGTTCATCTCATCCAAACGGATCGGACCGAAGCCGTTAAAGCTAGCTATGGTCTCTATCACATGGCTATTCTCCTACCTAGTCGGGAGGACTTGGCGGATGTCTTCAAACATATGGCTGAGCTGAACGTTCCCTTTGTCGGGGCTGCGGACCACGGCTACAGTGAGGCTCTCTATCTCGAAGATCCAGAGGGCAATGGCATTGAGCTCTACCGGGATAAGCCAGTGGCGGAGTGGGATATCCGTGAGGATGGCCGCATCATCGGCGTGACGGAGGAGCTCTCTGCCCAAGAGATCTTTGAAATGGGTCGCAAGGTGGAGCCCTTCCAGATAGCGTCAGCTACCCGTATGGGTCATATCCATCTCTCCGTAAGGGATAGCCGAGCAGCATCAGTCTTTTACCAAAAGGTGCTGGAATTATCGAATAAGTTTACTGTTCCATCTGCTAGCTGGATCGCTTCTGGAGTCTACCATCATCACTTGGCAGTCAATGAATGGGCCGGCAAGCACTTGGCTAAACGCGAAACCCAGCTTCCTGGCCTTGCCTATTACGTCGTCCACGTAAAAAAGAAAGAAGACCTGGTTGCCATTGCAGAGAGAGCAAAAGAGCAGGAGGTAGCTGTCACCTGGCTGACCTCAAGTGAGCTCGCGTTTACAGATCTGGATGGGATCGTGACTCGAGTCAGAAAGGTTTAGAAAGCTTGATAAATTAGGCTTTTTGATAGAAAAAAACTAAATAGTAAAAATTAGTGATATTTCAAGTTGTAATTCTTGACATTACATCTAGGCCGTGTATAATAGTTTTTTTGTAATAAATAATCTTACAACAGAAAGAAGAAACAACTATGAAAAACATTTTATTTATCGTCGGATCTCTTCGTCAAGGATCTTTTAACCACCAAATGGCCAAGAAAGCAGAAAGCCTTCTGGAAGGAAAAGCAACTGTGACTTACTTGGACTACAAGGACATCCCTATGATGAACCAAGATTTGGAAACGCCAACCTTGCCAGCAGTGCAAGCAGCGCGTGATGCGGTCCTTGCTGCGGATGCCATCTGGATCTTCTCACCAGTTTATAACTTTGCCATTCCAGGTGTAGTGAAAAACTTGATCGACTGGCTCAGCCGTGCGCTTGACCTATCAGAAACTCGTGGCCCATCTGCCCTCCAAGACAAGATCGTAACCGTCTCTTCAGTCGCTAATGCAGGACACGAGCCAATGTTTGCGGCTTACCAAGCCCTCTTACCATTCGTTCGTACCCAAGTAGTGGGAGACTTCACAGGAACGACCGTAAACCCAGAAGCCTGGGCAACAGGTGAATTGGTCTTAACAGACGAAGCCATCGCAGGATTGGAAAAACAAGCCCAAGCCTTATTGGAAGCATAAGAAAAGAGAGTGGGACAGAAATCGGTAATTCGATAGAATTCGATTTCGTCGTCCCACCTCCGCACAGTTGAGTAGGGCTGTAAAAGCTGATGAAGTCAGCGTAGTAGAGCCCACTCAGCCACTGCGTCTTGCTCGACAATCCAAAGACAATTTAGAGGCTAGGACTTTTGTCCCAGCTTCTTAGAATGTGGGCAAACTACTTTTTGCATAGACTATCTAGATGATTCATTAAAATAATGACTTTTATTTTTAGTCATTTAAGAAGAACAAAAACTTTCCGCTGTGAGAAAAGTGCCTGAAACGTAATTGTTACAGGCACTCGGGAGTTTTGGAACCTTAGGTCCAAAACTAAGTCATGGAACTTCTACGAAGTTCGCTGACGTCCGTACTCACCTAAGGAAAGTTTTTTAGAAAATTAAATCTTCAAATTGAGCTGGGACAGAAGTCTCAGCTTTTTTAAATACTAAACAATTGTCCGAAGAGGTAGGTAACACCCATGGTAAGTAGTCCAATGACCAAGTTACGGATCATGGCTTGCTTGGTTGGAGCTTTTCCGAGCTTGGCACTGGTGTAGCCGGTAAAGAGAAGGGAGAGGGCTACGATGAAGACTGTTGCTGGAATGCGGATTTCTTTTGGAAAGAGAAGGATGGACAGCATAGGAGGAAGAGAGCCAAGGACAAAGGCAATAAAGCTCGAGATGGCCGCATGCCAAGGATTGGTAAACTCTTCAAACTCCAGGCCATACTTTTCTTCGACCATGGCCTTGAGAGGGTGTTTGAGAAAGGCCCGCTCGGTCATGATTTGAGCAGCAGTTTCGCATTCGCCGTTTTGAATATAGGCTGCGTAGAGAGAGTCGCGTGCAGCTTTTGGATCGCGGTCCAGAAGGGCTTGTTCTCGGCTCACAGCGGCTTCTTCTGTATCCTTTTGGGTCGATACAGACACGTACTCACCACCCGCCATAGAGAAGGCACCGGCCAGAATGGCAGAGAGGCCAGATAGGAAGATGATCCAGAGGTTACTGGTCGCACTGGCAACCCCAATGACAACTCCAGCGATTGAGATAATGCCATCATTGGCTCCAAGGACTCCAGCCCGTAAGATATTTAAGCGGTCGTTAAAAGAGGCATCAACCCCATGTTTTGTTTCAGTCATACTTATCTCCTGAATTCTTATTTAGAATGATTATAATTAAATATCTATCAGTTTACAAGTCTTTTGTCCCAAATGATAAAAAGTCCGACAATTTAAGAAAAATTTAATGACCATTTAGACCTGAGTTATTCCTAAGGTAAGAAAAGGGAAATATAGATATTATAGTGTTTTGACATTCGAAATAATTTTAGATATAATTTACAAAAAGCGAAAAAATATTTATAGGAGAGAACCATGAAAAAATTAGTCGCAAGTGGAATCACTTTGCTTTCAGTCTTGACCTTAGTCGCATGTTCGGGAAATCAAACTGCAAAACCAGAGGCTTCTTCAGAAAAATCTTCTAGCAAGGTGGAAAAGAAATCTTCTTCTAAGAAAACTTCCTCATCTAAGAAGAAATCATTTTCTTCAAAGAAATTTGAGTTGACGGATGATACAAGTAGCTCTTCCAGCCAGTCTTCATCAGGCTCTGGCGCTCAAGCAACAGCTCCAGAAGTTGTTTTGGTGACAGATCAAGAAATTGAAAATGCTAAAACGATCGGTGATATCAAGGGACTTTATGCAAAACTTGCTGAAAATTATAAGAAGCATGCCAATGAATTGGGAGAAAAGTTGCCAAAATCTGAACAAGAATCTTACTTCAAGACTTTGGAACCTGGTATCAAAAAGATGGATGAAGAGTTGGCTTCTGTGAATGAAACTCTTGCTCAATTTGGAGATGATACAACGCTATTCCCAGAAGAGCACCGTGCAGCCTTTATTGAGGCCTTCAAAGCAACCCGTGATACCATGACAAATGCTTTGGTAACTGCTTATAAGTTTGTTGGAGGTTTGAGTAGCTAATGTTCCTATCTTCTCTGTGGGAACTTAGTTTCTGCAGCTATAGATTGGATCAAGATCGAAAGTAAGAAAAGAGTCAGCAGATTGCAATTTCCATCTACTGACTCTTTTTGCTGTCTTGCTTTGCTAGTCTTTTAAAGGCAGTCGTGTTATAATCGTACTAGCAGATTATTGAAGGAGAAATTCATGAATCAAACAGTTGAATATCTAAAAGAACTCACAGCCATCGCATCACCGACAGGTTTTACGGAAGAAGTAGCAGCTTACTTGGTCAAGACTTTGACAGAGATGGGCTACAGTCCTATCCGTACAGCTAAGGGAGGTGTGACCGTTGTCCTCAAGGGGGAAAATGACGAGCAACACCGCTACATCACGGCCCATGTGGATACCTTGGGAGCTATTGTCCGTGCTGTGAAACCAGATGGCCGTCTCAAGCTAGACCGTATCGGTGGCTTCCCTTGGAACATGATCGAAGGGGAAAACTGTACCGTCCATGTGGCCAATACAGGAAAGACACATTCGGGTACTATCCTTGTCCACCAAACCTCCTGCCATGTCTACAAGGATGCGGGAACTGTGGAGCGGACTCAGGACAATATGGAAGTGCGCTTGGATGAAAAAGTGACCAATGAAAAAGAAACGCGTGACTTGGGGATCGAAGTGGGAGATTTTATCAGCTTTGATGCTCGGACTATTGTCACGGATACAGGCTTTATCAAATCTCGTCACTTGGACGACAAGGTCAGCGTCGCTATCTTGCTCAACCTCTTGCGCCTCTACAAGGAAGAGGGCGTGACCCTTCCAGTGACGACACACTTTGCCTTTTCTGTCTTTGAAGAAGTGGGGCATGGGGCCAACTCTAGCATCCCGGCTCAAGCTGTTGAATACTTGGCAGTGGATATGGGGGCGATGGGAGATGACCAGCAGACAGACGAGTACACGGTTTCTATCTGTGTCAAAGATGCTTCGGGTCCTTACCACTATGGTTTCCGCCAACACTTAGTTGCCTTGGCCAAGGAGCAAAACATCCCTTACAAACTGGACATCTACCCTTTCTATGGATCCGATGCCTCCGCAGCCATGAGTGCAGGAGCAGAAGTCAAGCATGGTCTTCTCGGAGCAGGGATCGAGTCTAGCCATTCCTATGAGCGGACCCATGTGGATTCAGTGGTGGCGACAGAGCGCATGGTCGATGCCTATCTAAAGAGTGACTTGGTGAAATAGGTGTCATTTTCAAATTTAAAAAATCGGATGGAATCTGCTTGGACAAGCTGTCTAGGCAGATTTTTTAGGATAGACTGTCAAAAAATTCTTGACAAGCCTAAAAAATGTAGTAAAATATGAAGTAAATCAGAAAGTAACTAGTCTAAGATTTTCAGGGAGCCTGCGGGTATTGTGAGCAGGTAGTCGGAGCTAGTGAACATTGGGCTGATTGTTTAGAGTAGGAGAAGATAACACATATTTTTCTCGGTAGGCACCCCTTATCGTGCAACTCCTTGTTAGAGGAGATAGAGATAATGGTCGTTTTCTACCCTTTTGACCATTAACTGAGGTGGTACCGTGTTAAACCCGATTTAATGCCCTCACAGAGTGTTACTCTGTGAGGTTTTTTGTATTCTTTTGAAGTTGGTCTAGTTGTTAACTTTAAAGAGTATTGGATGTGATTGGATCAGGACTTGCATCGCTTCGTCCCTAGGAAAAGAAAGGAATTCCTATGAAAAAAATTTTACCAGCTGATACCTTAACCCCCATTCTAGCCTACATGCGTGTCCAAGGTGACCATAAGGTCATCCTTGAGTCAATCCCGCGCGAGAAGGAAAACGCCCGCTTTTCTATCGTGGCTTATAATCCAGTATTTGAGGTGGTCTATCAGGATGGGATCCTGTATGAGAATGGCAAGGTGTTGGAGCAAGATCCTTTTGACTATCTACACCAGATAACGGTCAAGGGGCTGACGTCTGATCTTCCTTTTGCCGGTGGAGCTATCGGCTTTGCAGGCTATGATATGATCGGGGTTTACGAAGAGATTGGACGGATTCCTCAGGATACGATCGGGACACCAGACATGCATTTCTTCATCTACGAGTCCTATGTGATTTTTGACCACAAGAAGGAAAAAGTCTATGTGGTGGAGGACAATATCTACTCTGGTCGGAGCAATGATGCAGTCCGTCAATCACTGGGGCAAGTGGTGATCGATCTGCAAACCCAAGCGCCCAATGAGTTCACCCCTCAGGCCTTGCAGGCTCTGCAGTTCAGCAACCACATTGAGAAGGAAGTTTTTATGGAGATGGTGGATCAGGCTAAGAAGCTGATCCGCGAAGGCGATATGTTCCAGTGTGTCCTCAGTCAACGCTTCTCAGCAGACTTCGAGGGAGATCCCTTGGATTATTACCGAAATTTGCGCGTGACCAATCCGTCCAACTATCTTTATTTCTATGACTTTGGAGACTACCAGATCATTGGGGCCAGTCCGGAAAGCCTGGTATCGGTGAAAAAAGGAGAGGTGACGACTAATCCAATCGCAGGAACCCGACCTCGTGGAGCGACGGAAGAAGAGGACCAAGCTCTGGCTCATGAACTCCTTCACGATATCAAGGAAACAGCCGAGCACCGCATGCTGGTGGATCTGGGTCGCAATGATATCGGGAAAATAGCCCAAAATGGGACGGTCGAAGTGACCAAGTATATGGAAGTGGAGTATTTCCGCTATGTCATGCACCTGACCAGTGTGGTCAAGGGGCAACTCCTTCCTCACCTAACAGCCCTGGATGCTCTTAAGGCTACACTACCAGCGGGAACAGTCTCTGGAGCTCCTAAGATTCGGGCCATGCGTCGGATCTATGAGTTGGAACAGGAAAAACGTGGTGTCTATGCAGGGGCTATCGGATACCTCTCCGCGACAGGGGACATGGACTTTGCTATTGCTATCCGGACCATGATCCTCAAAAATCAAAAGGCCTATGTCCAGGCAGGAGCAGGGATTGTCTATGACAGTGTTCCGGAGAATGAATTTTACGAGACGATTAACAAGGCAAAATCGATGACAAGAATAGGAGATGTTCAATGATTTTATTAGTGGATAATTATGATTCCTTTACCTATAATTTGGCCCAATACCTGGGAACTTTTACAGAGGTTGAGGTCTTGCGAAATGATGACGAGCGCTTGTATGAGCAGGCGGAGGTGGCAGATGCCCTCGTCTTCTCCCCCGGTCCAGGCTGGCCGGCAGATGCTGGGAAAATGGAAGCCATGATCAAGGACTTTGCAGGTAAAAAGCCTATGTTAGGGATTTGCTTGGGTCACCAGGCCCTGGCTGAGACTTTTGGTGGCAAGTTGCGCTTGGCTAAGAATGTCATGCATGGCAAACAAAGCCAGATTACCTTTGAAACACCATCTCCCATTTTCAAAGATATTGAGAATGATGTACCCATCATGCGTTACCATTCTATCGTCGTTGACCAAATGCCAGAAGAATTTGAGGTTACGGCCATTACCACGGACGACCAAGAAATCATGGCCATTCAACACAAGAGCCTGCCCATCTACGGACTTCAGTATCATCCTGAGAGTATCGGCAGTCCAGATGGTCTAAAAATGATCGAAAATTTTGTGAAGCTCGTCCTAGACTAGACCAGCAGTTCCAAGCAGATAAAATTTCTATTGAATCGTGTAGAAAAGACAAGAGGAAACCCTTATGAAAGAATTATTCTTACAAATCTCTAATCGCCAAGACTTGACGCAAGAGCAGGTCCAAGAAGTCTTTGATCAAATCTTGCAGAACCAACTATCAGAAAGTCAAATCGCTGCCTTTTTGATGGGACTCAAAACCAAGGGGGAAACAGCGGACGAAATTACGGGGATCGTTCGCGCCTTAAAGGCCCATGCGACGGTATTGCCAGAGACTTTTTCAGATGCTATGTGCAACTGTGGGACTGGTGGAGATCAATCCTATAGCTTTAACATTTCGACGACCGTTTGCTTCGTTTTGGCTGCTGGAGGGATCCGCATGGCCAAGGCCGGCAATCGCTCTGTTTCTTCTAAGTCGGGCTCTGCTGATGTCCTAGAAGCGCTGGGCATCAACGTGGCTGCCTCACCAGAGATCCTTTCGAAAGCTTTGGATGAGGTTGGTTTAGCCTTTATCTTTGCGCAGACTATGCATCCGGCTATGCGCTTCATTGGCCCAGCTCGCCAAGCTATGGGGATTCCAACTATTATGAACCTGGTCGGCCCTCTCGCTAATCCGTTGGATCTAGAAACGCAACTCATGGGTCTCTATCGTGCCGAATTGCAAGAGATTGTCGCGCGTGCTATCCAACAGTTGGGACGTAAACGTGCCGTCGTTATCACAGGTCCTGACAATATGGACGAAGCAGCTCTTTATGGAACCAATACCTACACCCTGCTAGAAAATGGCAAGATCAGCCAGCATACCTTTACCTATGAAGATCTGGGTATGGACAAGGTGGAGCTGTCCGAAATTACTGGTGGTGATGCCAAGGAAAATGCTGCGATTCTCCTTAGTGTATTGAAGAATGAAGCCAGCCCTTATCTGGAAACAACGGTTCTCAACGCAGGTCTTGGTTTCTATGCCAATGGAAAAGTCGCAACCATCAAAGAAGGGGTAGAGTTGGCACGTCAATTGATTGCGGATGGTTCTGCCCTTGCTAAATTGCAACACTTACAAGAGGTTCAAGTATGAGTAAAGCCTTTCTACCGACAATCCTAGAACAAAAAGAAAAAGAAGTGGCGCAAATTGTCATGGAAGATCTCCAGCCTCTCCGTCAGACCTATCGCCTCTATGATTTTCTCAAAAGTCATCAAGAGAACTTGCAGATCATCGCTGAGGTGAAGAAGGCAAGTCCTAGTATGGGGGATATCAATCTGGATGTAGATATTGTCGCCCAAGCTAAGACCTATGAAGAAAATGGGGCAGCCATGATCTCAGTTCTGACGGACCAAGTCTTCTTCAAGGGAGATTTAGACTATCTTCGTGAGATTTCTTCCCAGGTGACAATTCCAACCTTGGCCAAGATTTTATCATTGATGAGAAACAGATTGTCCGATCTCGTAATGCCGGAGCGACGGTTATTCTCTTGATTGTCGCAGCCCTGCCAGAAGCCCGGCTCAAGGAGCTTTATGATTTTGCGACGGGGCTTGGTTTGGAGGTGCTGGTAGAGACCCATAACTTACCTGAGCTCGAAATCGCCCATCGGATCAGGGGCGAACATAATTGGAGTCAACAACCGGAACCTCGTCACCTTTGAAACGGATCTGAATACTAGTCTTGAATTGTCTACACATTTTAAAGACCAGCCAGTTTATATATCGGAGTCCGCTATTTTTAATGGTGCAGATGCAGGCCTTGTCGCTCCCTACTTTAATGGGATCTTGGTAGGGACTGCCCTCATGACAGCAGGGGATGTAGCAGAAAAGGTCAAGGAGTTGCAAATTGACAAAGGTTAAAATATGTGGCCTGTCTACAGTGGAAGCAGTGGAGACGGCTGTCCTAGCAGGCGCAGACTATATCGGCTTTGTATTCGCTGAGAGCAAGCGACAAGTCAGTCTGGAGCAAGCCCACGAATTAGCAAAACTGGTAACTGGCAAGACCAAAATTGTCGGAGTTTTTGTCTCACCCAGTCTAGAGGACTTGGAACAGGCCATTGCTCAGGTTCCCTTAGACATCGTTCAGATTCATGGAATGTTTGATGAAGCTCTGATTCCAAAGATCTCAGTTCCGGTCATTCGAGCCATCCAGCTCAGTGATCAGGAAGCCCAAGTGTCAAGCCAGGCAGATTATCTACTCTTTGATGCTCCAGTAGCTGGGAGTGGGCGAACCTTTGATTGGGATTTGCTGAAAGATCAGAAGATCCAGCAGGATTTCTTTATTGCAGGGGGCTTAACAATGGACAATGTCCGCCAAGCTCGAGAGACCTTTCAGCCCTATGCCCTGGATGTCTCTTCAGGGGTCGAAACAGACGGGCACAAAGATATAGAAAAAGATAAAAAGCATTTATAGAAGGAGCGAAAGCATGAACTATCAACTACCGGATGAAAAAGGGTTTTATGGAAAATTTGGAGGACAGTTTGTCCCAGAAACCCTGATGACAGCCGTGATTGAACTGGATAAGGCTTATAGAGAAGCCAAAGCAGATCCAAGCTTTCAAGCGGAATTGGATGACTTTGCTCAAGAATTATGTAGGGTCGGGAGACTCCACTTTACCACGCAAAAAGTCTCTCCAAGCATATCGGTGGAGCGCAAATCTACCTGAAACGGGAAGACCTCAACCATACAGGGGCTCACAAGATTAACAATGCCCTTGGTCAGGTCTTGCTGGCTAAACGGATGGGCAAGAAGAAGATTATCGCGGAGACAGGCGCTGGTCAACATGGGGTGGCGACAGCGACGGCAGCGGCTCTCTTTGAGATGGAGTGTACCATCTACATGGGAGAAGAAGATGTCAAACGCCAAGCTCTTAATGTCTTTCGGATGGAACTCTTGGGAGCAAAAGTCCATAGTGTGACAGACGGATCGCGCGTGCTGAAAGATGCGGTCAATGCCGCCCTTCGTGCATGGGTAGCTGGGATTGATGATACCCACTATATCATGGGGTCTGCCCTTGGACCAGCTCCTTTCCCAGAGATTGTCCGAGATTTTCAATCTGTGATTGGTAAGGAAGCCAAACGTCAGTTTGCAGCAATCTCAGGTGGAAAACTTCCTGACGCGGTCCTAGCCTGTATCGGTGGGGGCTCCAATGCTATTGGCATGTTCTACCCATTCGTAGAAGACGAATCTGTAGCCATGTACGGAGCAGAAGCTTCTGGTCTTGGTTTGGATACGGACAAACACGCAGCGACCTTTGCCAAAGGACGTCCTGGAATCCTTCACGGAGCCTTGATGGAAGTGCTTCAAGATGCCCATGGACAGATCATGGAAGCTTTCTCTATCTCAGCTGGCTTGGATTATCCTGGTGTGGGTCCAGAGCATTGCTATTTTAATGAAATTGGCAGGGCAAGCTATGATTCCATCACGGATGAAGAAGCCCTCGAAGGATTTAAGCTGCTCTCTCGTTTGGAAGGGATTATCCCAGCATTGGAGTCCAGTCATGCTATCGCTCTAGCGCAAAAAGTCGCAGCCAAAATGACTCCGGACCAAACGCTCATCATCTGTCTATCTGGTCGTGGAGACAAGGATGTCATGCAGGTAAAAGAACGGTTTGAAGCGGAAGGGAAGTAGAAATGACGAAAACATTAACACAGCATTTACAAGCCATTAAAGACAGCAAGCGTGGGATCTTCGTCCCTTACATCATGGCGGGGGATCACGAGCGTGGACTGGATGGCCTCTTTGACACCATCCAACTCTTAGAAGAAAGTGGAGCATCGGCTATTGAAGTTGGTATTCCATGGTCGGACCCTGTAGCGGATGGGCCAGTCATCGAAATGGCTGGGCAACGTAGTTTGGCCAAGGGAGTGACTTTAACAGCTATAGTAAAAAAACTCCAAGAACAAGAGACCAAGATTCCTCTGGTCATCATGACCTATATCAATCCGGTCTACCAATATGGGATTGAAGCCTTTATTAAAGAATTGGCTTCTACCTCTGTCAAAGGCTTGATCATTCCAGATCTGCCAAATGAACATGCGGATATGATGGCACCTTACTTGGAAGGAAGTGATATTGCCCTCGTTCCCCTGGTCAGTTTAACCACAGGCATCGAACGCCAGAAGGCCTTGATCCAAGAAGCAGAAGGCTTTATCTATGCAGTAGCCATCAATGGAGTTACTGGGAAAAATGGGCAACTACCGGGACGACTTGGATCAGCACTTGGCGACCTTGAGAGACTTGGCCACTATTCCAGTTCTGACAGGATTTGGGGTCTCCACCCAAGAAGACATCCAACGCTTTAATCAGGTATCGGATGGTGTCATCGTAGGGTCGAAAATTGTTCGGGACCTTCATGAGGGCAAAACCAGCGATGTTAAGGACTTTGTAGACTATGGTTCACACTTTAATAAATGCTAAGGATAAGAAAAAAATTACAAAAATTTAATAAATTTTCAGAAAATTACTTCTCTTCTGAAAATCTTTTGTGGTATAATCTTATGACAACCTTAAAAATTTATTAGGAGTAAACAATGAAAAAAAGAAATGTCATTGCTCTTGCAGGAGTAGCTCTTCTTTCAGCAGGTATTCTTGCAGCATGTTCCGGTGGTTCTAAACCATCAAGCTCAAGCTCAAAATCAAGTGAAGTCAGGTCAAAAATTCTCTTACGTCTACGAGACAGAACCTGAAAACTTGAACTACATCACATCTGGTAAAGCTGCAACCCACGAAATCACAGGAAACTTGATTGATGGATTGTTTGAAAACGACAAGTATGGGAATTTGATTCCTTCACTTGCTAAAGATTGGACAGTTTCAGAAGATGGCTTGACTTATACTTACAAACTTCGTGATGATGCCAAATGGTATGATTCAGAAGGGGAAGAGTATGCGGACGTGACGGCAGATGACTTCGTTGCAGGGATCAAATATGCTGCTGACCACAAGTCTGAAATGCTCTACATCATTCAAAACTCTATCAAGGGCTTGAATGATTATGTTGAAGGTAAGACTTCAGACTTCTCAAATGTAGGCATTAAAGCAGTCGATGATCATACCCTTCAAATCACTTTGAACCAAGCAGAGCCTTTCTGGAATTCTAAGTTGACTCTTGGAATCACTTTCCCTATCAACGAGAAATTCGTAGAATCTAAAGGGGATAAATTTGCCCAAGCAAGTGACACTAGCTCACTTCTTTACAATGGTCCATACATCTTGAAGAGCTTCACTTCTAAATCATCTATCGAGATGAGCAAGAATGAAAACTACTGGGATAAGGACAACGTCCACATCACAGATGTTAAGCTAGAGTACTATGATGGTCAAGACCAAAGTAAATTGGCTAACTCATTTGAGGACAACGCTCTTAGCCTTGCTAAATTGTTCCCAACTGGACCTGGATTTACAGACCAAGCTAAGAAGTTTAAAAGATGAGATCATCTACACTCCTCAAGATGCCAGCACCTTCGTTATCGGTGTGAATATCGACCGTCAGTCTTACAAGTACACTGCAAAAACAACAGATGAAGAAAAATCATCTACTAAGAAAGCTCTTTTGAACAAAGACTTCCGTCAAGCGATCAGCTTTGCCTTTGACCGTGAAGCCTATGCTGCCCAAGCAAATGGTAAAGATGGAGCAAGCAAACTGATCCGTAACTTGTACATCCCACCTACATTCGTTCAAGCAGATGGCAAGACCTTCGGTGAGATGGTTAAAACTGAGTTGGTGACTTATGGAGATGAGTGGAAAGATGCAAATCTTGACGATGGTCAAAATGGTCTTTACAACGCAAAACAAGCCAAAGAAGAGTTTGCCAAAGCGAAATCTGCACTTGAAGCAGACGGTGTGAAATTCCCAATCCATTTGGATATGCCAGTAGACCAAACGACTCAATCTAAGGTTCAACGTGCTCAATCTTTCAAACAATCGGTTGAAAGTACGCTTGGAAAAGAAAACGTCGTTGTCGACATCCATATGGTATCAAAAGAAGACCTCTTGAACGTAACCCTCTTTGCTGCAAAAGCAGAAGACGAAGACTGGGATATCTCAGATAACGTTGGATGGAGCCCTGACTATCAAGACCCATCAACTTACCTTGATATCTTGAAAGCATCTTCTGGTGAAAATACTCGTACCTTCCTTGGATTTGACCCAAGCGAAAACAATGAGGCAGCTAAGAAAGTTGGTCTCTACGACTTTGAGAAGATGGTAACAGAAGCAGGAGCTGAAACACAAGACCTTAACAAACGTTATGAGAAATATGCTGCAGCTCAAGCTTGGTTGACAGATAGTGCTTTGGTCATCCCAACAACATCTAAGACTGGTCGTCCATTCTTGACTCGTGTTGTACCATTCTCAGCACCATTTGGCTGGACCGGTGGTAAAGGGAAAGACAACGTTGTCTATAAAGGCATGGAACTTCAAGACAAGGCTGTAACAACTGAAGACTACAACAAAGCTCTTGAAAAATGGAAGAAAGAGCAAGCAGAGTCTAACCAAAAAGCTCAAGAAGAATTAAAAGATCACGTGAAATAAATATCTTTTGATCGAGGCAAATTTGCCTCGATTTTTTTCTTGTTCAGAATTTGCTATAAAAGCGCTTACATAGTATAATAGTTGTATTGATTACAAAATAGTGAGGTCTCTTTTATGAAAAAGAAAACAGTGGTGTCCATGGTGGCTTCAAGCCTTCTACTAGCTCCCTTTGTCTTAAATCAAGTGGTAGCAGCAGATGAGAACCTACCAGAGCTTTCTCCAACGAAAGAAGTGGTGACTCAGGTGGCTCCGGAGCCTGTAGCTTCTGAAGGAGCAGCTTCCCAATCTCAAGCAGATCAAACAGCATCCGCTCCAAGTGTGGAACCTAAGAAGGAAGTAGAGACTTCTGAACCTGCAGGACCGAGTCCAATTGCTCCGGCAGAGACGGTGAAGGTTGACAAGCCAGTCGAACAAGAAAAGACTGTGATGATAACTGAAAAAATAAATCTCTCTCAGGCACCTCAGGGGTCAGGTGTCCAAGCTAGTCCAGCATCTTCGACGGCAGCATCTTCTCCAGCAACAGGACAAGTCTTAACTTCTTATACAGGTAGCTTGGCCAATAGTGATCTCAAAGACAAGGAATTAACGATTCAAAATGCTGTTGATGAATTGCTTCAGTGGGCTGCGAAGGATCCCAAGCAGGCTGGTCAATCAGCTGCGGATCGAGAACGTTTTGCCAAGAGTCTAGGGATGATCAGCACTCAAGAGGACTTGAACCGCAAGGTCAGTCAAGAAGAATTGACCAATATGTACAGCATCGCCAAGAAACTCTACGATGCCTATCGCTCTGAAAAGAAAGCTCCTCTCTTTTTGAACGGGCGGGCTCAACCGATTTTCCCTTATACAACTGGGGAAAAATCAAATGAAGACTATCACTATGAGGATAGCGAAATTGTTCGCTTCCCAGTCTATGTGGAGACCGATTACGATACGGATGCGGATGGCAAGCCTGACTTAGTCAAGGCCATTGTCCAGTTGCCTAAGGCAGTTGCCAGGGGAGATTTTAAGGCTGCGACCATTCTGGAAGCACGTCCTTACGTAGCAGGAACCTTGGATGAGAACTATGTGACTCTTGAAAGCTTGGGCTTGCCGACAGATGGCTCTTACGATATGAAGAAGTTACGGGAGCAACCTGCTAAACGACAGGCTGTCGGAAGCTCTTCGACAGTCGAAGCAGCCAAGAAAGCCAAGGCTTCGGATTGGTACTACTACAGTCCCTACGAGTATATCTATGACTACGAAAACTTGAACTGGTATGACTATTTCTTAGTCAGAGGCTATGCCTTCATCTCCAGTGCGGGGCTTGGCACCAAAGGGTCGGAAGGTTTTAACACGACAGGCTCTGACCTTGAAATCAATGCGTTTAAGAATATCATCGAGTGGGTTAATGGCAAGCGCAAGGCCTACACCGATAAGACCAGCAATGTCGAAATCAAAGCAGACTGGGCTACAGGAAATGTTGCCATGACCGGTCTATCCTGGGCTGGAACCACGACTTTTGGTGTGGCAAGTACAGGAGTCGAAGGTCTGAAGACCATCGTACCAGCTGCTGGGATCGCTTCTTGGTATGATTATTTCAACAGTCAAGGAACAGCTTATGGGAACCCACCATATAGTGATTTATCTTGGTTGTCCCTCTATGTCGGTACTCGGATTCTAGATGAAAAAGACTGGGCTGGTATTTGGCAAAATTATGCCAACTACATCAACCAGCTCAACAAGGATCAAATGCGCATGAGCGCAATTACAGCGATGTCTGGAAGGAACGGGATTATACCCTGCATCCTGAAAAATTCAAGACCAGCGCCCTCTTGGTTCACGGCTTGAATGATGACAACGTTAAAACCAAGCATTTTGAACTCATGTACGATGCCCTCAAGAAGGCAGGCCAAGATGTCAAACTCTATCTCCACCAAGGAGACCACGTCTATCCAGCAGCTATGTCTCGTGGTTATGGCATCCAGGCCAATGGCCAAGATTTCTATGATCTTTTGAATACCTGGCTTAGTCATTACTTGTACGGGGTAGAGAATCAGGTTGACAAATTACCAGCTGTTCTAGCTCAAAACAACTATGACCCAAGTAAGTGGACCACTTATGATAACTGGAAGACTTCGCAACGCCTCTTCCTCAATGCCCAGTCGAAACGCTTGGAAGAGACGATTTCAAGTGACTACGCAGGAGCTGGCATAGAGATTGCTAAACGCAACGAAACTGTGAGCCAAGCTTCTTCAAAAGCCAACATGACCTTTGTATCAGAAGTGACAGAAGATACTACCATCAAAGGACATATCCCTGTACACTTCAAGGCAGCCCTGGCTAAGGGGCAAGGCAAGAACTTCCAGATCAATGCCCTCTTGGTCGACGTCTCTGATGAGGAATTTGATGTGGTCGGCAACGGTGGCGTCAAAGCAGATAAAAAAGCAGACGGCTTCTGGATGGGAAGTAACCTTTCTAATCTCTCTGTAGCAGAGTTTGAAACCATTAAGACCAAATACAAGATCATTGCCAAAGGTTGGATCAACCTGGCCAACCCTGAGTCTGGCTATGATTCAGCTAGCTCAAGAAATAGTATCGAGCCAAAAGTTGGGGAATTCCACGACTATACGGTCCATCTCCAACCAAACCTTTATACGGTTAAAAAGGGTCACAAGCTAGCCCTAGTCTTCAATACTTATGATCCATCAGACTTAACCGTTGAGAACCCTTATGAAGTGACCTTCAAGACGGATTCGATCCGTGCGACAATTCCAATCGTAGAAGGGACGCGTTCGCAAGTGGCTTCTTATCTTCCTAATGCAGCTGATACAGATTATGCAAATCTTCCCGAGATCCAAGGTGCAAAATTGGTAGAACCAGCAGTTCATTACATCGAAGAATACCATCTGCCAGTCCTTCCAGAGCCTGAAAGATATGGTAGATCAGAGATTCCTGCTAGTCCAAATCTTCGTCCTCTCGTCAAAACGGCTGAGAAAGAAACTGCAAAACCAGAATCCCTATCTGTTGCTTATGGACAAATATTTGTCTATGAGACGGGTAAAGCAGTCCTTTCAGCGCAAGAAAAAGCAGGTCAACTTCCTCAAACAGGCACTGAAAAGGAATGGATAGGATTCTATGGGTTAGGTACCCTCCTCTTGTCTAGCCTTCTTTTCTGGAAGAAAAAGAAAGAAGATGTCCAAGGCTGAGAACGTAGCAAATATTTCTAAAAACTTGAATTTTTGGTGTAGAATAGAACTATCAATAAGAGATTAGTGGAAATCACTGATCAAAGGAGGAACTATGGTACACGTACTAACAGATGCAACATTTGAACAAGAAACTAGCCAAGGCTTGGTCTTGGTGGACTTTTGGGCAACTTGGTGTGGCCCTTGCCGGATGCAGGCCCCAATCTTGGAACAGTTGGCAGAAGAGATCCATGAAGATGACTTGAAAATCTTTAAGATGGATGTGGATGAAAATCCAAACACTGCTCGCAACTTCGGCATTATGTCCATCCCAACACTCTTGTTCAAAAAAGATGGCCAAGTAGTGAAACAAGTCGCTGGTGTTCACACCAAAGAACAACTCAAAGCGATTGTTGTAGAATTAAGCTAAGATAAAAGAAGCCCTTTGCTTCTTAGCGAATCAAACTCGTTCATTTCCAACTATGGAAGTGGGCGAGTTTTTTCTTTCATGAACTTGTTAAGAGAATCAGATAAAGAATTGACAGCGCTTTCCTAAGATGTTAGAATGAACCTGTAGTTTGCTATAAAATATAAGAAAGAGAGTGGGACAGAAATCGGTCATTCGTTAGAATTCGATTTTGTCGTCCCACCTCCTCACAGTTGAGTAGGGCTGTAATAGCTGATGAAATCAGCGTAGTAGAGCCCACTCAACCACTGCGTCTTGCTCGACAATTCAAAGACAATTGAAAGGCTAGAACTTTTGTCCCTAGCCTCTTTCACTCGATTTCATTTTCTAGTTAGTCTGCCAATACCCATACGCTGACGGAGCGATCTGAGACTGGGAAATCAGCCCAACCGTCTTCTTCGATTTGGATGGTATCTTGGTAATTTCCTAAGGCGTCGTAGTAGGTATGTCCTGCATATGCTTGGCCGATTTCCATGCGTTTGGCAGATGCAGCCGCATTTGAAATGACGCAGGCGATAGGAGCAGACTCTTCAGTTCCAGAGCGAGTCCAAGCGATACAGTTAGGATCGTCAAAGTAGTCCCTTTGTTCACCATATGCTAAGTCTTTGCGGATACGAAGGAGTTGATCCAGCTCGGCTTGGAAATCCTGCTGGGCAAAATCGCCTGAAATTCCGTAATAGTCTCCATAAAAGACACATGGGAGACCAGCCTCACGGAGGAGAATGAGGGCGTAAGCAGCAGGCTTGAACCATTCACCGACTGTGGACTCTAAGGCTTGTCCTCTTTGGGTATCGTGATTATCGACAAAGGTTACAGCACTTTCTGGATGATTGCTTGCGAGTGTACCATTGAAAAATAGTGGTTAAATCAAAGTTTTCTCCTTCTTGGCTAGCTCTAAAGAGATTCTGGTGGAGGGCGACGTCCACTAAGTCAAACTTGTAGTCGATGCTGGCTAGGTAGTCATTGTTGCTTTGTTCATCCCCATTCCAAAACTCACCAAATACATAGAAATCTTCTCCATATCTGTCCGTGATTTGTTGGATGAAGTTCTTCATGAAGAAGGAGTCGATGTGTTTGACCGCATCTAGACGGAAACCTTGAACTCCAGTGGTTTCGATAAACCATGCAGCCCATTGGTTGAGGTTTTCGATCACTTCTGGGTGTTTAAAGTCGATATCGGCATACATGAGATAATCGTAGTTTCCATTTTCGTTGTCAACAAGATCGTCTTGCGCCCAACCTTTGTTGTCCCCTTGGATTTGGTAAATCCCACTCTTATTGCGGGAAGCATCGTAATCAGTACCAGTAAAGTGGTACCAGTGCCAGTGGAAGTCATTATAGGCTCCATTTCGGCCATCAAAGGTAAATTTTGGTCCAGCCCTTGATAGTAAATGGTTCTGTCAAGACGATGGTCCGATCGTTAGGGTCCACTTCGACCACTTCAAATTTTTCCAAACCATCGGCAGCTGCCTTATGGTTGAGAACGACATCGGCCATGGGTTGAATTCCAGCCTCTTTTAAGGCCTGGATGGCTTGCAAGTAGTCGTCTTTGAAACCATATTTGGTCCGGACAGTTCCTTTTTGGTCGAATTCTCCAAGGTCAAAGAGGTCATAGACGCCGTAGCCGACATCATTGGCAGAAGTGGCTTTAAAAGCAGGAGGCATCCATATTTTACGAATACCAAGATCTGCCAGGTGAGGTGCATCTGCAGCTAAGCGCGACCAGTGTTGACCATCTGAGGGTAAGTACCATTCAAAATATTGCATTAAGGTTTGATTTTCCATTTTGTTCTCATCTTTCGTGAATAATGCCTTATTTCTACCAAAAAAATAGGACAGGATAGAGCAAAGCGTTTGCGCTCTGACGTTAGAAAACGCTGTCTTTGATAGATTAAGGATAAATGGGCTGAAACAGCTCTCACCTGAAAGAAATTTAAGAAGCTTTGCCCTCTGAATAGGACCCATTTGTTGTGGTCTTTACTTTTAGGGCATCTTACTGCAAATCTGTCTAATGGAAGAGACGATGTCTTGCCAGTCTGTCTACATGCATTTGGGTTTGACAGTGAAGAATGTCGGAGGATTTTTCCCTGCTGTCAGTTAAGTTATTATCCTGTTTGAAAACAGCTAATTGAAAGGAGGATGATTCTAGATTGCGGACAGGAGGAGGTCTAGTTGTATGAATCTAAAGAGGGTTTCGTTTTTACAGCATCTATTGAAATAAATGATCTTCAGTCGTACTTTGTGAGAATCAGTTTTTCAGATAAACCGATCAAAACGACACCTTTTTCTAAAGGAGTTTGTATATGAAAAAAATCTAGCCATTGTTTCGATTGTGTTTTGCAAGTTTATTACTAAGTCCAGTTATTTTTGGCGCGTCATGTCCAGGCTGGAAGAAGTAGCTGCAGAATAGTCAAGAACCAGCCTTAACCTCTCAGGTGGGACGCCCAAGTACAGCAGAAGCTTCTCCTGTTTCAAATGAAGTTCCAGCAAGCAGTGAGCTCTCTCCTAAAGAGGATCTTGCTAGTCAGACAAGCTTGGAGCAAACGACTGCTGAAACAGGTCCTACAACAATTCAGCCGACAACGGGAAATGAATCCTCTCCGACCAAGGAGACTGCTGTAGCAGAAAAAGCTCCAGTCCAGCCTACTAGTGATGCTCCTCAATCAGCAGAAGTGTCTGTTGCAGAGAAGAATCCATTGCCTGTTTCTAATGCTCCTAAAGTGACTCTAGGAGAACTTTCAGAAGTGACAGGTCAACCAGTAGCAGAGGCAGATGTGAAGAAGGAAGCTACAGTGATAGACGCTGTCAACCAGCTCTTGAACTGGGCCTCGACCAAGGAGAATCAAGTCGGATCTACTGATAAAGACCGATTGGCTTTTGCTAAGAGTCTGGGGATGGTCAAGGAGGGAGTGGAGGGTTCTGCTCCAGTTACTAATCTCACTTCGATGGTTGATGTGGCTAAAACAGCTCCGTGCCGCTTACCGCGCAGACAGAAAGACCCCTCTCTTTTTGAATGGACGAGCACAGCCTATCTTCCCATTTTCACCTGGGGATGATATTGAGCATTATTCCTATGACAAGAGTGACATCGTCCGCTATATTGTCTATGTTGAAACTGATTATGATACGGATGGGAGATGGCAAACCGGATTTAGTCAAGACCTTTGTACAGGTGCCAAAAAGCTGCTGTCAATGGGGACTATAAGGCTGCCAGTATCTTTGAAGCTAGCCCTTATGTAACAGGTACGACCGAAGAGCGGACTTTAGAAGGGATTGGCCTGAAAGAAGGTGGAAACTTCGAGATGGCCAAGCTCTATGAAAAACCTGTCAAACGCCAAGCCAGCAAAACCGTAACGACAGAAGAAGTAGCCAAAGCGACCGATCCAAAAGAATGGTACTATGTCAATCCTCGTGAAAGCTCGGATGACTATACACACTATGACTATGAAAATCTCAACTGGTACAATTACTATTTGGTTCGTGGCTATGCAGTGGTGACCAGTAGTGGTTTGGGATCAAAAGGATCAGACGGAATCAATACGACCGGCTCAGACCTTGAAGTGGCAGCTTACAAGAATATCGTGGAGTGGCTTAACGGCAAACGAAAAGCCTACTCTGATAAGACTAGCAACCACGAAGTCAAGGCAGACTGGTCCAACGGCAATGTCGCCATGACAGGCTTGTCTTGGGCAGGTACGACGACATTTGGTGTAGCGTCTACTGGGGTGGAAGGACTCAAGACCATTGTGCCAGCAGCAGGGATTGCCAGTTGGTATGACCATTTCAACAGCCAAGGATCTCCCCTTGATACAGGAGCTTCCAATGACCTCTCTTGGTTATCAGTCTATACCTCAGGCCGTATTCTTGATAAGGAGGATTGGGACAAGGTTAAGGACTACTATGCTGCCTATATTACCAAGCTTAATGAGCTCCAACACAAGGATGGTCATAATTACAACGAAGAGTATGTCAAACGTGACTACACCTTAAATGCAAGCAACTTAAAGGCGGCCCCTCTCATTATCCAAGGGCTCAATGACGACAATGTCAAGCCTAAACATTTTGAATTAATGGTTCAAGCTTTCAAGAAGGCAGGGATTGATCCCAAGGTCTTGCTCCACCAAGGCAATCACATCTATCCATCCACTCGTTGGTCAGGAACAGAAGTGGCAGGACAAGCTTTTAATGACCTGATGAACCTCTGGTATAGCCATTACCTCTACGGTATCGAAAATGGCATTGAAAATCTCCCACAAGTAACGGCTCAGGACAATTTGGATCCTAGCAAGTGGCACCGTTTTGACAAATGGGATACGGATCAAGCTATCTCAGGTCGGGTCTACTCCAAGCGTGAAGAGGTAACGGTAACGGGTGATTACTATGGCACGGGAAACAATTGGACCACACGTAACCAGGATGCGGCCTTCCATTCTTCCGAAGTAGCAGCTTCCTATGCAGCAACCGTTGACCAAGATACGACCATCAAAGGTCATATTCCGGTACATTTTAGCGCAGCTTTTGTCAAAGGAGACAAGAAGCATGCCCATGTCAGTGCGACCCTGATGGATGTTTCCGATGAAGAATTTGATGTCGTTAAGGAAGAAATCACCTATGATAAAGATGGCTACAGCACGCGCACACTGGAAAAAGAAACCATCGATGAGACAGGTTACTGGAACGGTAGCAACCTAGAAACCTTGCCTCTCAAACGTTATAAGACCCACAAGGTTAAGAGTGTGGTGATTGCGCGTGGTTGGATGAATTTAGCCAATCCAGCATCTCGCTATGACTCAGCAAGTTCTAGTCATTCTATTGATGTCAAAGAAAATGAATTCCATGATTACACCATGTACTTGCAACCAAACTTGTACACAGTGAAGAAAGGTCATCGTCTGGTCTTGAGCCTACACACCTATGATCCGGATTATATCTATTTTGCGGATCCATATGAAGTGACCTTCAAGACAGACTCTATTTCAACAACCATCCCAACTGTCGAAGCTAGTCGGTCGCTCTTATTCCGCTACCAGCCAAGTGAAAAGGATACTGAATATGCAAGCTTGGCAGATCGTATTCTCCCAATCGCTAAGAAGAAGCCCTACTGTAGTGGAAGAAGCTGGTAAAGTCTCTGTTCCTGATCAAGCTAGTCATCTGGAACAACAACCACCAGTCGGACGAGACCAAATGGACTTCCGTAAAGAACAGAAAGAAGAATTAGCACAATTAGCACACGTCAGCGAAAGTACAAGTCAAGGAGAGGAAAGTGTCGCTCGCTTGCCTGAAAAGGAGGAAATTCACTTGCCTGAGACTGGGGAATCAGCAAATATCTGGACAGTTTATGAGCTTGCTAACGGTCCTTGCGACTAGCTTGTGGAAAGTTGTCTACCGTCGCAAAGAAGATCAATAATGCCAGTCTTATCGCCAAAGAGTGATAGAAAAAAAGGATCCAGTCCATCAGAAGGAGGCTTCTATTGAGATCCATAGAACATTTCCAAGAACAAATTGCCACCATTTTTCAAGAGGCAATGTCCATACCGAGCTTTACTAATACCGAGACAGAAAGGGAGATAGAAGACTATCTAGACCAACGAATTGGGGTCTATTCCATATTTTCAAGACTCATCCCCAGCACTTTGGTCGCTACCCTCTTCCCAATGACCATCTTCATCGCAGTGTCAATTGGGCCTTGGTCGATAAAGACAAGAAAAAGACAGTGATCCTTTTTCACCACCACGATACGGTAGATCTAGAAGATTACGGTCCCTAGCCCTATAGCTTTGGATTCCGAGGCACTGGTTCAAGCCTTGAAGGGTATTGATTTTCGATCAGAAATGCAGGAGGACCTAGATTCTGGCCAATGGCAATTCGGACGAGGTTCTTGTGACATGAAGGCAGCCTTGGCACTTCAGCTGGGTGTCTTAGAAGCTTACGCCTCCGATCCAGAAGGGGGGCAGGTCAACCTCCTCTACCTATCTGTGGGAGATGAGGAGTCCTATTCACGTGGGATGAGAGGAGCCTTGGGCCTACTTTGTCAGTTAAAAGAAGAGTTTGACTTGGATTATGTCTTAGCGGTGGATTCAGAGCCTTTTGAAGCCACTAGTGACAAGGAGAAGGTCCTGCACATCGGAACGGTCGGCAAGCTCATGCCAGTCGTCGTGACTCAGGGTGTCTTATCCCATATGAAGGAGCCTCTCAAAGGAATCAACGCCCTCTCTCTCCTAATAGCAGTCGCATCTAAATTGGACCTCCATCCAGACCTATCCGACCAAGCGCTGGGAGAGCAATCTCCTCTTCCTTCTTGGTCTTATCTGCGAGATTTGAAGGATCAATATGATGTATCGACTGTCCTTCATGCTGCTGGCTATTTTAGTGTGCTGCATCTGAAAAAGACCCCTCAAGAATTGTTGCAACGCATCAAGGAGTTGAGCCAGGAAGCGGTTGATGAGTTTTACGTCAAATACCTGTCCCTCCAGGACCAAGCAGGACAAGAACATGTGATAGCTCAGCCAAGGGTGATCAGCTATCAAGAATTGCTGGATCGTTGCCAAAAGAAGGAAGGATTTTCAAGCTTCCAAGACCAGTGTGCGCAAAGAGCCTACAAAGATTTCTTAGCCGGAGTCGGCTATCAGGCCATTGCCATCCAGCAGATCCAAGGTTACTTAAACTTCCTAGGTGAGAAATTTCCATTAGTTGTCATTGGCTTTGCACCACCCTATTACCCATCCATGAACTGTCGCTCTTTACCAAACACCAGTCTCAAAATTGGCACCCTGGTGGATGATTACCGCCACTATTTAGGAAGACGCGGCCTGAGCCTGAAGGTGGAGGAATACTTCATGGGCATTTGTGACACCAGTTATTGCGCCTTGGAGAGAGACCTAGCAAGCTATCAGGTTGTCTTGGATAGTTTGGCGACCCCTTCTCAAGTCTACGAGTTGGATCTGGAAAAAATTGCCCAGATCCAAGTGCCGGCAGTCAATTTGGGACCTTGGGGCAAGGAACTCCATCAAAGAGGGGAACGGGTCTATAGGGAGGATCTCCTAGATACCATTCCTAGTTATCTGTTTGGCCTTCTCTACCGCTTTTGATGAATTGCTTTAATACTTAAGTTTTCCATTGACAAATGAGGAAAAGAGGACTAAAATATAGGCAAAATAAGTAACCACTGCTTTCATTAGGGAAGTGGAATGGGGAAGGAGAATCTATGATTGAATTTCAAGGAGTCACAAAGGATTACGATGGTCAACTGGCATTGAACCATTTGAACTTAACCATTGAAGATGGGACAAATTGTCGGCTTGATCGGCCATAATGGAGCTGGGAAATCAACGACCATTAAGAGTCTGGTCAGTGTCATCACCCCAACGACTGGTAGAATCCTAGTAGATGGGAAGGACCTCTATAGCAATCGCTTGGAAATAAAGAAGAAAATTGGCTACGTAGCTGATTCACCGGATCTCTTCCTTCGTTTGACGGCCAATGAATTTTGGGAGTTGGTCGCTACGTCTTATGATATGAGCCAGCAGGAATGTGATGAGCGCTTGGATCATTTGCTGCATCTGTTTGACTTTACTAGTCATCGCTATGAAGTCATCGAGTCTTTCTCTCATGGAATGCGCCAGAAGGTCTTTGTCATCAGGGCTCTTCTATCTGATCCAGACATCTGGGTTCTAGATGAGCCCATGACTGGTTTGGATCCCCAAGCCTCTTACGACTCTGAAGCAGATGATGCGGGAGCATGCGGATAAGGGACAATACCGTCATCTTCTCTACCCATGTCCTCGAAGTAGCAGAGCAACTCTGTGATAAGATTGCCATTCTGAAGAGGGAACCTCATCTTTTATGGAACCATCGAGGAACTGAAAGGGCAACACCCAGAACAAAGCCTAGAGTCCATCTATCTTGGACTGGCTGGTCGAAGAGAAGAGGTGAGTCCAGATGCGTCTTAAAATGGTTCGTCGCCTAGTCGATGTCAACATCATCTATGCTACTCAGCCCTGCCCAATTAGCGAAATTTCGTAAAGAAGCAGGAGAAAGGATCCCACTAGGAAGGTCAATGTTTCCGCTCAGTCCATTCGGACCTATATTTTTATCGGTCTCCTTTATCTTTTCCTTTTTGGGATTCTCTCGAGTGCCAATGATTTTGTCTCTAGCCCTGGTCCCTTTGTCAATATGATTACGCTCTTTGCGCTCTTAGCTATATCCCAAGGCTTGATGAGTTTTTACAATGTCTTTTACGAGAGCAAGGATTTGCAATTTTATCGTCCCTATGCCTTTTCGGATGCAGAAGTGATTGCAGGAAAGAGTATCTCGGTGATCTTAGTGCTCTTGATGGCCCTGCTTCCAATGATCAGTTATTTCATCATTCTGCCCATCCAAGCAGGGGAAATATTCTGGTAGGGGCTCCTTCTTGGCCTTCTTTGTGCCATGATTCTCCTCTCCATCCTCTTTTTGGGCACCTTGTTCTTATCCCACCTGATTACCAAATCAGCTATCTTTAAGAAGCACACGAGTTTGGTGTCTAACCTCATCATTGGCTTGAGTAGTCTCATTTCCATTGGAGCCTATCTCTATATCAATATGCTCCAATCAGAGCACTCGGTGGCTGGTGATCTGGTCACTCAACCCAGTATTTTTCCTCCGATAGAGGTCTTTCATACCTTTATCTTGAATCCTTTGGATTCAGGAGCTCTACTTGGGATCTTGGCTTGGGTATCTGCTTCTAGCGGTCCTCATTTGGCTGGTCAAAAAGTCAGGTCTTGCCTCATTTTTATGATGCTGCCCTTGAGGTTTCTTCCAGCCATGCGGTCAAGGAGCGGGTGAGTCAGATGAAGGTGGGTGATCAGAAGGCCTTCCATCGCTTTACCGTTTCCTATCATAAACGGCTTCTAAGTGATGGTACCTTGCTGACGCAGGTCATCTTCATGATGGCGATTTTTCCTTATCTGTTTCACATTTGGCTTGTTTTTAGGGCGTCGCGAGCTTCCCTTCAAATTGAAAACTACCTCACACCCCAATATTTACTTCCCTTATCGCTCATCGCTTTTCATGATCGGAGTCTTCAACTCTGTGGAAAGCTTGACCAGTATTGGGATCTCTTTGGAACGGGAAAATTTCGCTTATCTTCGTGCCCTTCCGCTTGACTTCAAACGCTATTGTTTGAAGAAATTTTGGATTCTCTTTTCGGTTCAGTCTGCTTTGCCGATTGTGCTTTTGGTAGGGGTGTCCTGTTACTTTGGTGTCCATCCCCTCTCCCTTCTAGCCATGCTTTTGATTTGGTTTTTGACCAGTTTGAGCTTGAGTGTAATCGCTTTTCGACGTGATTACAAGCTCTTAACGACTAATTGGTCGACTGTAACAGACCTGATGAACCGTAATAGAGGAAATGCAGCCCTGAGAGGATTATTGATCTTCGTCTTTATTATCGTTATGCTAGTCCTGATAGGCTTTGCCTTCTATCTATCCGCTGTGGCTTTCACCACCTTGATTGCTAGTGTGATTTATCTTCTCATTGCTGGTATAGGTGCTCTTGCGACTTACTTTATTTATAAAGGTACTTTCTACAAATTTAACCAAGAAATTGGTGAATAAAAAAGAGAGTGGGACAGAAATCGGTAATTCGTTAGAATCCGATTTCGTCGTCCTACCTCCGCACAGTTGAGTAGGGCTGTAAAAGCTGACGAAATCAGCGTAGTAGAGCCCACTCAACCACTGCGTCTTGCTCGACAATCCAAAGACAATTGAGAGGCTAGGACTTTTGTCCCAGCCTCTTTTTATGTTGATTTAAATTTCATAACCGATTAAGAGGCCACCTTCTTCAGCATAGAAGCTACAGAGGCCTGAGGTCGGAAGAGCTTCGATATCCGCATTGGCGAACTTTTCATGGACCAAGGCAGAGAGTTGTTCTACGAATTTATCGTTGCGACGATGAGCGATGGTGATATGTCCACCTTTATAGCCGGCTTTGAGCATTTCTTCAAAAGTAGTGGAAATAGCTTTCTTTTGGCCACGGGCTTTATGGAGAAGCTCCAGGGTGCCAGTATCGCTGGCTTGGCCGACCATACGGATGTTTAAGAGGCCGACAACTGTTCCGATAATTTTATTGAGTCGGCCATTTTTGACCAAATTATCAACCTTAGCAAGCACAAAGATCAGCTTGGTTTTTTTCCTGGTATTTAGTAATGACTTCAACCACTTGATCAAAATCAAGGTCTTGAGCGATGAGTTGATGGAGTTTGCGGACGAGTAGGTCCACTTCACCACCAGCTGATAAGCTATCAATCACGTGAATGTTGGTAGTCGGATGATCTTCTTGATAAAGTTTTTTAGCGACTTGAGCACTATTGTGGCTACCAGACAAAGTACCAGTGATGGTAACAACGATAATATTGTCAGCCCCTCAAAGGCTCTCATATAGTCATCAGGACTAGGACAAGCTGATTTGGAAGCAGTAGTCGTTGCATACATATCTTCCATCATTTTATCTGTATCCAGATTAGCGTTGTCTGTATAAATGGTCTCACCAATCTGAATGGTAAGGGGTACTGAAACAAAGCTAGTATCTGGTGCAGCACTTTCGTAAGTACGATAATCACAGCCAGAATCTGCAATAATTTTCCATGTCATTTTTATTACCTCAAAATGTAAAATAATTGTTCATTGACAAGTGGTTAGTCTTTTCTTACAATTATATCATGAAGTTGCATTCTCTGAAAGCAGATACATTCAGATGATACAGATAGAAAGTAAGTGTTATGGCAGAAAGAAAGATATCCGAAAAATCCTTAGAAAATTTGAAACGATCTAACCAAGAAAGCAATGCCATCACACGGGAATCCTTGGAGATTTCCTTGCTTCAGTTGTTGGATAAAAAGGACTTGAAAAAGATTACCATTTCAGAATTGGTAGAGAGAGCAGGAGTTTCTCGCGCAGCCTTTTACCGAAATTATGAGTCGAAAGAAGAATTGCTGGAATCCATCTTCCAATCAACTGTTTCGAAAATTACCAACTCTTTAGAGGGGTATAATTTTAAGACCGATTTGTACCAGATTTGGGTTTATCTCTTTAAAGAGGCCAAGAAGGAAGCTCGCATTATCAGCTTGGCCGTTGATTATAATTTTGAGAAACTGCTTACCAAGGCTGTTTATGAGTTTCTGGAAAAGAGAAGTAAAAAGTCAAAAAAATCCTCACAAGGACCTGCTAGTTATTTGAATTCCTTCCTCAGTTCAGCCATTGTCTCTGTCCTAGCCAAATGGATTAAAGATGGCATGAAGGTGCCAGCGGAGAAGATGGCATCTTTAGGACTTCCCTTGTTTCCTCAAAAGAAAAGAAAATAAGAAAAATGATCTACTAGATCGAGTATTTACTTCGATTCCAGTAGATCATTTTTGATGTTATTGAGGAAACGGTCTAGTTCCTTTTGATTCTTGAGAGAGATGAATTTATCGGGATAGGTAGAACGGATATTTTGATACCTTTCTTTGGCATTCTTAGTTCGACCGTCCCAGAGAATCCAACGGATGAATTCCCAGTCAAAGCGTTCTGGGCAGCCTGCTGCCATACTCTCACGGACTCTGCCTTTATAGCGACGGTATCGTTTCCATCCTCTATAGAGGCAGTTCCAACGAGAGAAATTCAGGAAGATAATCTGGTCGGCTTGCTCCATTCTCTCTCTCATAGCAAAGCACCAAGAGTAATTGCCATCAATGACCCAGTCTCTATGATTACTGAGAAACTGTTTCATTTCTTCCTCCATCCAATCCCGGTCACTGTCTATCCAACCCGGTTGAAATTGAAGGGTATCCACGTGGAGTTTGGGAATGGAGTAGTAGCGGGCTAAGGTTTCAGCCAAAGTTGACTTGCCAGAACCTGAATAGCCGATAATCGAAATTTTCATAGTATCTCCTCATATCGAAGCAACAAAAAAAGCTCCGGAGAGCTCATTTTGTATGCAATTCTTGATTAACCAAGTTTCGCTGCAAGACGTGCTTTATCACGGCTAGCTTTGTTTTTGTGGATCAAACCTTTAGTTTCTGCTTTATCGATAGCTGAGCTAGCAGCGCGGTAAAGTTCTTCAGATGGGTTTGCTTCAAAAGCTTTGATTGCAGTCCGCATAGCTGATTTTTGAGCTGAGTTTTTTTCGTTTTGTTTAACGTTCAATTCAGCGCGTTTGATAGCTGATTTAATGTTTGCCAATTTTTTCACCTCCAATGATATTCTAACTCTCTTATTATATCTGAAAACTTTTCTTTTGACAAGCCCAAACTAATTTTTCTTCGAATCGCTATCTTTTGGGGGTCGTTTTGTTACAATCTCTTATCTCTTGAGATAGATTTCATCGATCTCATGGTTTGCGACTTTGTGCAGGATCAGTTCGGCTCGGTTTCGAGTGGGTTCGATATAGTCTTTTAGATTTAAGAGATTGATCGACTCCCATACCTGATGAGCGAAGGCTAGGACTTCAGCTTCTGGTTGCTTGGTAAAGCGGTGGTAGTAGTTGCTTGGGTCATCCTTTGCACGGTCCAACAACTTTTTAAAGCGATCAATATACCAAGACTCGATGTTGGCAATCTCAGCATCCACATAGATAGAAAAGTCAAAGAAGTCCGTCATATAGAGCCGATCATTTTGAGGATTCTGAAAGACGTTGATCCCTTCTACGATAATAAAGTCCGCAGCCTGGATGGTTTGCTTCTGGTCAGGGACGATATCATAAATCTCGTGAGAATAGACAGGGATCTGATAGCTTTGACCATTTTTAAGCTGATTCAGGAAATCTAAGAGAAGTTCCATATCATAACTTTCAGGGAAGCCCTTGCGATTGAGAATGTTTTGTTCAATCAGGGTCGCATTGGGATATAAGAAGCCATCTGTCGTCACTAGCTCCACTGTAGAACCGGAAAAGGTCCGAGAAAGAAGGATTTGAAGGAGGCGACTAGTCGTTGATTTGCCGACAGCCACAGACCCTGAAATTCCAATCATAAAAGGCTGTTTTTTGCTTTCCTGTTGGAGAAAGATGCCTTTAAAGAAAGCTAAGTCTTCCTTCGCTTTTTTGTAGATTTGAATTAAGTGTGTCAGGGGTAAATAAATGTCTGTTACATCTTGTAAACTAATGAGGTCATTAAAACTCTTGATTGAATTCAATTCCTCTTCAGATAGAGGAGGAGTTGATTTCAGTGGAGATTTTGCCAAGTTTGTCGATTGATCTTTTCGAAGTGTAGAAATTCTTTATCCATTTCAAGCTTTTCCTCCATAGTGACCTTTAGTATATCAGTTTTAAGATCTTCTGTAAACGATTTAAAAAAATAGGTTAAATTATGCTATAATGCTAGTATGAGTAAAATGTACTATGATGAACATCCAGATGCTCAACATGATATCCATGAGTTACATGTGGTCCTTCTAGGAGAGCGGATGAAATTTTTGACGGATGCCGGTGTTTTTAGTAAGAAAATGATCGATTTTGGCAGCCAGGTCCTTTTGTCTTGTCTGTCTTTTCAGCAAGGAGAGACGGTTTTGGATGTCGGTTGCGGGTATGGTCCTCTTGGTCTCTCTTTGGTCAAGGTGCAAGGGATCATGCTACTATGGTAGACGTTAATACACGTGCCCTTGATCTGGCTCAGAAAAAAATGCGGCTTTAAATCAAGTCGAAGCTAAGATCTTCCAATCCAATGTCTATGATGAGGTTGAGGGGTGCTTTGACCATATTATCAGTAACCCTCCCATTCGGGCTGGGAAAAAGGTAGTTCATGAAGTACTTTCTGGAAGCTTTGACCATTTGAATCCTGGTGGAGACCTAACCATTGTCATTCAGAAAAAACAAGGTGCTCCCAGTGCGAAAGCAAAAATGGAAGAAGTCTTTGGAAACTGTGAAATCCTCAAAAAAAGACAAAGGTTATTATATTTTAAGGAGTGAGAAAAGTTACATGAGAGCTGTAGATATCATTCAGAAAAAAACGTGATGGCATTGAGTTGAGTACAGAAGAAATTCACTGGCTGATTGAGGGCTATGTAGCGGAACAGTACCGGACTATCAAATGGCTGCCTTTGCCATGGCGGTTTATTTCAAAGGGAATGACGACTCGAGAAATATCAGATTTGACCATGAAGATGGTGGAAACAGGGGAGCAATTCGACCTCTCTGCTATTAAAAGGCATCAAGGTGGACAAACACTCAACAGGTGGTGTAGGGGACAAAGTAACGATTGTACTGGCCCCTCTAGTAGCCAGCTTTGGAGTTCCAGTAGCCAAGATGAGTGGTCGTGGTCTTGGACATACAGGGGGGACCATTGATAAATTGGAATCGATTAAGGGATTCCAAATTGAGCGGACCCAAGAAGAGTTCATCAAACAAGTACAAGACATTGGTCTTTCTGTTATCGGCCAATCTGATCAATTGGTCATGGCGGATAAGCTTCTCTATGCACTTCGAGATGTGACGGCAACAGTTGACACGATTCCCTTGATTGCCAGTTCCGTTATGAGTAAGAAGATTGCGGCTGGAGCAGACGCAATCCTTCTCGATGTTACCGTTGGAGAAGGGGCTTTTATGAAGACTATTGAAGAGGCGCGTAAACTGGCCCGCACCATGGTGGACCTTGGAAATGCTGTCGGTCGCAAGACCATTGCTGTCTTGACGGATATGAGCCAACCTTTGGGAACCAGCATTGGGAACCGTTTGGAAATTCTTGAAGCCTTAGATATTCTTCAAGGCAAAGGCAGGGAAGACGTGACCCACTTCATTTGTGAATTGGCTCAAATTATGTTGGAGCTTGGCGGAGTGATGGCTAGCTTGGAAGAAGTCAAGCAACATCTGACAGCCGGCAAAGCTCTGAAGAAGTTTGAAGAAATGGTCCTTGCTCAAGGTGGCGATTTAGAAGATCTCTACCGTCCAGTTCAGGTAAAAGAACAAGTGCCTGTCTATGCAGAAGAGGATGGCTATATTGCAGCCTTGCCTGCTATGGAACACGGACTTTTCGCTATGCGTCTAGGAGCTGGCAGAGCGGTCAAATCTGATGATTTGGACTATGAAACAGGGATTGTTTTTGCTAAGAAAGTCGGTGATCCTGTTCAAAAAGGGGAGCTTGTTGCAACTATTTATACAAATTTAGAAATTTGTCAAAAAAACATTGCAGAATTCCAAAAAAATGTTAAAATACTAGACGAGGTTGTAAGCGTTTCAGAAATTATTGAAATCGTTTCGTAATTCGTTTGGGGGGAGATTTATTAATGAAATTAAACAAATATATTGACCACACATTATTAAAACCTGATGCACAACAAGAACAAATCGAGGCTTTGATCGAAGAAGCGAAAGAATATGATTTTGCGAGTGTTTGTGTCCAACCGACCTGGGTTAACTTCGCTGCAGAAGGACTTCGGGATTCAGATGTAAAAGTGTGTACGGTGATTGGTTTTCCTCTTGGCGCGAACACACCAGCTGTTAAAGCATTTGAAACTCAAAATGCCATCCAAAATGGAGCCGATGAGATCGATATGGTCATCAATATCGGTGCCTTGAAATCAAAAAATCTAACATTAGTAGAAGAAGATATTCAGGCCGTTGTGGATGCTAGTGGCGATCGCTTGGTAAAAGTGATTATCGAAACTTGCTTATTAACTGAAACTGAAAAAGTAGTGGCTTGTCAGATTGCCAAATTGGCAGGAGCAGACTTTGTGAAAACTTCGACTGGCTTCTCTACTGGTGGAGCAACTGTTGAGGATGTAGCTCTCATGCGCCAGGTTGTTGGACCGGATATGGGAGTGAAAGCATCTGGTGGTACTCGTAGCTATGAGGATGCTCAAGCCATGATCCAAGCGGGTGCTAACCGAATCGGTACTTCCTCTGGAGTAGCCATCATGAAGGGAGAAGTAGCCCATGGCGACTACTGAGTTGATTGACCTAGCTGTAAAAACAAGTGAGAATGCTTATGTACCTTATTCTCATTTTCCAATTGGAGCTGTTCTTGTGACAGATGAGGGGAAGATTTATACAGGAGTCAATGTTGAAAATGCGAGCTTCGGCTTGACCAATTGTGGTGAGCGAACAGCTATCTTCAAGGCTGTTTCAGAAGGCGAGCGTTCATTTAAGGAATTAATTATTTATGGTCAGACGGAAAAACCAGTTTCACCCTGTGGTGCTTGTCGCCAGGTGATGGCTGAATTTTTTGAGCCTGACCTACCGGTTACTCTGGTAGCCAAAGATAAATCGACGGTCGTGATGACGGTCAAGGAATTGCTTCCATATTCCTTTACAGATCTTACCTAGTAACTTCTGTAAAGGCGGTCTATTGACCCTTTCATTAATTCGCAACATAGTTGCATATCTTATTTAGGAGGTTCAGAAATGAACAAGAAACAATGGTTAGGCCTAGGTCTAGTAACTGTCGCTGCAATCGGACTTGCTGCATGTGGAAATCGTGCGTCTCGCAAAGATTCTTCAGATGCAAAAACTGATTTAAAAGCTGCTATCGTTACTGACACAGGTGGTGTTGATGATAAATCATTTAACCAATCTGCATGGGAAGGTCTACAAGCTTGGGGTAAAAGAAAACGGTCTTTCTAAAGATAACGGATTCACTTATTTCCAATCTACAAGTGAAGCAGATTTTGCGAATAACTTCAGCCAAGCTGCTACAAACGGCTACAAATTAGTTTACGGTGTTGGTTATAAACTTGCTCCAGCAGTTACAGCTGCTGCAGATGAAAAATGCTGATATCAACTATGTTATCATTGACTCTGTTGTAGGAGATAAAAAGAACGTAGCATCTGCTGTTTTTTTGCAGATAATGAAGTCTGCTTATCTTGCAGGGGTTGCTCTGCCAAAACTACGAAGACAAACAAAGTTGGTTTCATCGGTGGAGCACGTGGTGAAGTTATCACTCGTTTTGAAAAAGGATTTGAAGCAGGCGTGAAGTCTGTAAACAAAGACATTTCAGTTGATGTACAATATGCTGAAGACTTCAACAACCCTGAAAAAGGTAGAACAATTGCAGCAACACAATACGCTGCAGGAGCTGACGTTATTTACCAAGCTGCTGGTGGTACAGGAGCTGGTGTCTTCAAGGAAGCAAAAGACTTGAACGAGAAGAAAAACGAAGGCGAAAAAGTTTGGGTTATTGGTGTAGACCGTGACCAAGTTGATGAAGGTAAATACACTTCAAAAGATGGTAAAGAATCTAACTTCGTATTGGCTTCTACTTTGAAACAAGTTGGTAAAACTGTTCAAGAAATTGCAACTCAAACTGCTGACGGTAAATTCCCAGGTGGAAAAGTAATTACATTTGGTTTGAAAGATGCTGGTGTTGATTTGACAACTTCAAATCTTTCTGAAGATGCTAAGAAAGCAGTAGAAGATGCTAAAAAACAAATTATTGATGGTAGTGTAAAAGCACCTGAAAAATAAAACCTTCCAGAAGCGATCCATCCTTCTTGGGTCGCTTTTTTATGAGGTGTTGAGACATTTTGTCTCAATAGAACTTACTAACTCGTTTAGCAGGTCCTACTGAAATAAAATATAGTTTTCTAGAAAGGAATATTCGAATGGCACACGAAAACGTCATTGAGATGCGTGAAATTACCAAAATCTTTTGGTGAATTTGTCGCAAACGACAAAATCAACCTCGAATTGCGTAAAGGTGAAATTCATGCACTTCTTGGTGAAAATGGAGCTGGGAAATCAACCCTGATGAATATGTTGGCTGGTCTTTTGGAGCCAACGAGCGGAGAAAATTGTGGTCAATGGGAAATCTGAAAAAAACTAGATTCTCCTTCAAAGGTCTGCTTCTCTAGGGATCGGGATGGTTCACCAGCACTTCATGTTGGTAGAGGCTTTTCACTGTTGCAGAAAAATATCATTCTTGGTAGCGAAGTAACGAACAAAGGTGTATTAGATTTGAAAAAAAGCTAATGCAGATATTCTAGAGTTATCTGAACGCTACGGCTTGGCTGTGGATCCTACAGCAAAAGTTGAAGATATTTCTGTTGGGGGCTCAACAACGTGTAGAAATCTTGAAGACACTCTATCGCTGGAGCTGATATTCTGATTTTCGACGAGCCTACAGCAGTGCTAACTCCTGCTGAAATTTTTGGAGTTAATGGATATTATGAAAACCCTCGTTAAAGAAGGCAAATCCATTATCCTCATCACTCACAAACTGGACGAAATTCGTGCTGTCGCAGACCGTGTCACAGTTATTCGTCGTGGGAAATCCATTCAAACGGTTAGCATCGAAGGTGCTACCAATAAAGATTTGGCAGAAATGATGGTTGGGCGCTCAGTTTCTTTCGTAACAGAAAAGGAAGAAGCGCAACCTAAAGAAGTGGTTCTGCAAATTTCTGACTTGGTCGTGAATGAAAACCGTGGTGTCCCTGCGGTCAAAGAACTATCTCTTGATGTTCGTGCAGGCGAAATTGTCGGAATTGCAGGGATTGACGGAAATGGTCAGAGTGAATTGATCCAGGCTATTACCGGACTTCGCAAAGTCAAATCAGGCAGTATCAAAATTAAGGGACAAGAAGTTGTTGGCCTTTCCCCACGTAAGATTACTGAAATGAATGTCAGCCACGTGCCTGAAGATCGTCATCGCGATGGTCTTGTGCTCGAAAATGATGCTTTCTGAAAACATCGCACTTCAAACTTACTACAAAGAACCACTTAGCAAGAATGGTGTGTTGAATTACAATCAAATTAATTCCTATGCCCGCAAGTTGATGGAAGAATTTGATGTTCGTGCAGCGAATGAGATTGTTCCAGCAAGTGCTCTATCAGGAGGAAATCAACAAAAAGCCATCATTGCTCGTGAAGTTGATCGAAATCCAGATTTGTTAATCGTTAGCCAACCGACACGTGGATTGGACGTTGGTGCGATTGAGTACATCCATAAACGTTTGATTGGTGAACGTGATAAAGGAAAAGCCGTCCTCGTTGTCAGCTTCGAATTAGATGAAATTCTAAATCTATCAGACCGGATTGCTGTTATTCATGATGGAAAAAAATCCAAGGTATTGTGAAGCCATCTGAGACCAACAAACAAGAGCTTGGTATTCTAATGGCTGGTGGAGAAATCAAGGAGGCTTCAAATGAATAAAAATACAAGACAAATTGCTATTCCTTTTATTTCTGTAATCCTAGGAATCATCCTCGGAGCCATTATTATGTGGATCTTTGGTTATGATGCTCTTTGGGGTTATGAAGAACTCTTCAAGACAGCTTTTGGTTCCATAAAAAATGTGGGTGAAATTTTCCGTTCTATGGGACCACTGATATTGATTGCTCTCGGATTTGCGGTAGCCAGTCGAGCTGGATTTTTTAATGTCGGCTTACCTGGACAAGCTTTGGCAGGTTGGATTGCTGCTGTATGGTTCGCTCTATCCTTCCCAGATATTCCTCGCATTCTGATGATTCCTTTGACCGTCCTTGTGGCTGCAATTGCCGGTGGTTTCATTGGATTGATTCCAGGACTCCTACGAGCATTTTTGGGAACGAGTGAAGTAATCGTTACCATTATGATGAACTACATCGTACTGTTTGCTGGAAATGAAATCATCCGGAACTTCCCTAAAAAGTTTATGGTCGATTCTGAATCTAGTATCCCAGTAGGAGCAAATGCAAGTTACCGCCTAGGGTTCTTGACAGAATTGACTAAGTCACGGATGAATATCGGGATCTTCATTGCCTTGATTGCCGTTGCAGTGATTTGGTTCATTATCAAGAAAACAACACTTGGCTTTGAAATTCGTTCTGTTGGTCTTAACCCCAATGCTTCAGACTATGCAGGGATGTCAGCTAAACGGACCATCATCCTTTCCATGGTGATTTCAGGTGCCCTATGTGGGATTGGTGGAGCAGTAGAAGGAATTGGTACCTTCCAGAACGTTTATGTTCAAGCTGGTTCCTTGGCTGTTGGATTTAATGGGATGGCAGTTGCTCTACTTGCTAGCAATTCTCCTATTGGGATTGTCTTTGCGGCCTTATTGCTTGGAACCTTGCAAACAGGTGCGCCAGGTATGACCACAGCGACTATTCCACCAGAACTTGTCAATATTGTGACAGCTTCGATTATCTTCTTTGTAAGTGCTCATTACATTATCGAAAAATACATCAAGCCTAAGAAACAAATGAAAGGAGTAGAGTAAGAATGAATACTGTTGCTATACTAACGATACTTGTATCGAATATGCTGGTCTATGCTGCTCCCCTCATTTTCACTAGTATCGGAGGAGCCTACTCCGAACATGCTGGTGTCGTTAATGTCGGTTTGGAAGGTATCATGGTTATGGGAGCTTTCACAGGGGTTGTGTTTAACTTGACTTTTGCTAGCTCTCTTGGTGGCATGACAATCTGGCTATCTCTCCTTGCAGGTGGTTTGGTTGGTCTTATTTTCTCTGCCATCCATGCGGTAGCGACTATTAACTTCCGTGCTGACCACGTGGTGAGTGGTACAGTATTGAACTTGTTGGCTCCTGCCTTAGCTGTCTTCTTGGTAAAAGCCATCTACGGAAAAGGTCAAACCAACAATATCGATTTGTCTTTTGGTAAATTTGATTTTCCTTTCTTGTCTGATATTCCTGTCATTGGCGATATCTTCTTCAAGAATACAAGTTTAATGGGATATGTCGCGATTGGATTTTCATTTGTAGCATGGTTTATCATGTTTAAAACGAAATTTGGTCTTCGCCTTCGCTCAGTCGGTGAACATCCACAAGCTGCGGATACCCTAGGGATTAATGTTTACCTCATGCGTTACTATGGTGTGCTCATCTCTGGATTTTTAGGAGGAGTTGGGGGTGCCTTGTATGCGCAATCTGCTTCTGTCAATTTCTCTGCCACTACCATTGTAGGACCTGGATTTATCGCCCTAGCGGCTATGATCTTTGGTAAATGGAGCCCAATCGGTGCCATGCTATCAAGTCTATTCTTTGGTCTTTCACAAGCCTTGGCGGTTGTGTCTACGCAGATTCCTTTCCTTGCTCATATTCCTGGAGTATACCTCCGTATTGCTCCGTATGTGTTGACCATCATCGTACTAGCAGCCTTCTTTGGTAAGTCGGTTGCACCAAAAGCAGATGGTGTGAACTACATCAAATCGAAATAAAAGCCTCCATTATGGAGAAAGAAAGCACGAGTCATTCGGACTCGTGCTTTTTGTATGTTTATGGATTAGTTTGCATTTCGGCAAGTAGGTTTTCTGCTGTTGTAGTTGGTAAGATCCGCAGGCGTTTTAGTGAGTAGAGGCCATCGTCTAGACTAGCTAGTCCATTGTTGGTTGTTAAGCCCATTTTGTAGCCATTGTTTTTTGCTAGTTCCATGGTGACATCAGAGTAGCGGCCGGAAGGGTAAACAATGGTGGTAGTGGTTTGATGCAGTTTCTTGTCTAATACTTGTTTGGAAGTCGCCAATTCAGATTCCTGACGAGAGCTATCTGATTGTGCCAAGTCTGGGTGAGATACCGTATGACTCTCAAAGGTTATACCTTGCGCTTTCATTTCTTTGATCTGATCGAAGGTTAAAACACTGGGTCTTTCTTCGTCAGAAAAAGAAGTAATGATATTGTTGGTTGCGGTCATTTGGTATTTTTTTAGGAGAGGATAGACTATGGTATAAAAGTCAGCAATTCCATCATCAAAGGTCAACCAAACGACTTTGCCACCTTCCGGCAGTTCGTTTTTTGTGAGTGCCCGATAAGCTTCTTCAGGAGTTAAGGTGTAGTAACCGGCCTCTTTTAAGGCTTTTAGATGACTTTCAAAGGTTTCTGGTGCCACGATGAGGTTGGCATTGGCTTCTTCCGAAGGAGCCATCGTGTGAACAGCGTGGTACATGAGGATTGGGATTTTTACAGGTTGATCTTGTTTTACCCATTTAGTAGTAGCTCCTTGCTGTTTCATAGTCTGACTTGTATTTGTTTCTTGATTCTCAGTAACTGGAGTGCTAGCCTCCCGTTTTAACAGGAGGAAACCTAAAAAGAATATGCAAGTTAACAGAAAAGCATTTAAAATAAGTAATAATCGTATTTTCTTTGGGACGCGTCTTTTTCGGTGATTCATAGTGACCCCTTTCTTATTCCTTATCATTATATCACAGGGATAGAAAATCATTTAAAGACAAAGTTACAATTGAGGAAAAAAATTTCAGGTAATCTCGCCGACTTTTGTAGGAATGAGCTGCTAGTTGCTTTGAAGAGGAGGTCTAAATCCCAAAAGGTAAAGTTCTTGTAGAGGATGAAGGCCAAAGAACTAGTCAGAAGGGCCTAGTTTTTGATATAATGGAATATATTAGATTTTTTAAGGAGACCAACATGTCTGTTAAAAATTGCCTTATTAGGATTTGGTACTGTTGCCAGTGGCGTACCATTTTTATTAAAAAGAAAACCATGAAAAAATCAGCCAGGTCTGCTCAGGATGACATTGAGATCGCTAAGGTCTTGGTTCGTGATGATGCGGAAAAGCAAAGCTTACAAGCGGCTGGCCATGACTACAACTTTGTGACCAATGTCGATGAGATCATTGAAGACAAAGAGATTGCCATCGTAGTTGAATTGATGGGCCGGATTGAGCCAGCGAAGACCTTCATCACCCGTGCTCTGGAAGCAGGTAAGCATGTGGTCTCTGCGAACAAAGACCTTCTTGCCGTTCATGGAAGTGAATTGCTAGAGGTTGCTCAAAAACAACAAGTGGCCCTCTATTATGAAGCTGCTGTAGCTGGGGGGATCCCAATCCTTCGCACCTTGGTGAATTCCTTGGCTTCTGACAAGGTGACCAAAGTACTTGGTGTGGTCAATGGTACTTCTAACTTCATGATGACCAAAATGGTCGAAGAAGGCTGGACTTATGAAGATGCTTTAGCAGAAGCGCAACGACTAGGTTACGCTGAAAGTGACCCAACCAATGACGTCGAAGGGATCGATGCTGCCTACAAGATGGTGATCTTGAGTCAATTTGCCTTTGGGATGAACATCCAATTTGATCAAGTGGGTCACAAAGGGATCAGCCAGATCACTCCTCAAGATGTCTCAGTTGCTCAAAGCCTTGGCTATGTGATTAAGCTTGTCGGATCCATTGTAGAAACAGAGTCAGGGATTGCAGCAGAAGTGACACCAACCTTCCTTCCAAAACAACATCCACTTGCTGGCGTGAACGACGTTATGAACGCGGTCTATGTGGAATCGATCGGGATTGGTGAGTCTATGTACTACGGACCAGGTGCAGGCCAAAAACCAACTGCGACTAGTGTTGTAGCCGACATCGTTCGCATTGTCCGTCGTCTAAAAGAAGGAACGATCGGTAAAGCCTTCAATGAGTACAGCCGCCCTCTTCAATTGGCTAAGCCTGAAGATGTGAAGAACAATTATTACTTCTCCATCAAGGCACCAGATGCGACTGGTCAAATCTTGCGTCTCGCGGAGATCTTTAATGCAGAAGGAGCTTCCTTCAAACAAATCCTCCAAGAAGACTCTGATGGACACTATGCAAGTGTGGTCATCATTACCCACCAAGTCAATCAGACACAATTCAAGAACTTGGTTGAAAAACTGGATTCAGAGCCGAATTTCGAACTCTTGAATACCTTTAAAGTCTTGGGAGAATAAGCATGAAAATTATTGTTCCAGCAACCAGTGCCAATGTCGGTCCAGGATTTGATTCTGTTGGAATCGCCGTGACTCGTTATTTGACCATTGATGTGCTAGAATCGCAAGAAAACTGGTGGATTGAACACGATTTGGGAGAGGAGATTCCAAGCGACGAAGAGAATCTCTTGCTTCAAACTGCTCTCCAAGTCGCAGCCGATTTGCCTCCTCATCGTCTCAAGATGACCAGTGAAGTGCCTTTGGCGCGTGGACTTGGTTCTTCTAGCTCTGTTATCGTAGCGGGGATTGAGTTGGCCAATCAACTGGGCAAGCTAGCTCTAAGTGATGAAGATAAACTAGAAATTGCGACAAAAATTGAAGGGCATCCTGATAACGTAGCCCCAGCTATTTTTGGAAATCTGGTCGTAGCGAGCTATGTGGATCAGCAGACCAATCATTTAGTCCTTCCATTCCCTGAGTGTGCTTTGGTAGCCTTTGTTCCCAATTACGAACTTAAGACCAGCGATAGTCGAAACGTCCTTCCTAGTGAGTGGACATATAAGGAAGCTGTGGCAGCTAGTTCAATTGCAAACGTGGCCATTGTCGCCCTTGCTAAGGGAGACTTGAGAGTTGCAGGAAAAAGCTATCGAAGCGGATCGCTTCCATGAACGCTACCGCCAACAGCTGGTTACAGAGTTCCCTCAAGTCAAAAGAAGTTGCGCATCAACACGATGCTTATGCCACTTACCTTTCTGGTGCAGGTCCAACTATTATGACCTTGCTTCCAGTTGAACATGCAGAAGCCTTTGCCAAAGACTTGGAGTCTAAGGGCTTAAATGGTCAGGTCTTCTCACTAAAGATTGACACAACTGGTGTTAAGGTAGAGGACAGCGAATCTTGATTCAATAAAAAAATGATTAGATAGGCTAAATTAGTCTATCTAATTTTTATTTATCTATGATAAAATAGTCCTATAAATCATTTGTCTATCAAATTATTTTAGGATAATAAACAATTATTCGAAAGATAGATAGAATTGTAAAGAGATTGTAATTCTAATGAAAGACTTTGAACGTCATCGACTTGCTACGGAACTTGGATTCCAGTATGATCCGGAAACCTCATCTATTTATGGGGAAAACTCTGGCTATTTCTTCTTAATGAAAGAAACCGACACAAAAAATGTTTTTACCATTGCTCTTTCTGTCTCACGTGATGATGCAGAAGAAGCAGCGGCTCAATTGCATCAAATGGTCAAAGACTCTTCTGTTCTGAAGAGCATTAGCCTCAACCAATATGTCACAACTTTCACTGTAAAAGCTGGGATGACCAAAGCAAAAACGATTGAAAACATTCACCAAGCCTTAACAGAAATCCTGGAATTTTTACAAACTAATGGCTTCTACACTGTTTGTGGCTACTCTGGTGAAAAAGGACCGGTTGGTCTCTACCAGATTGGAGATTCCCTTTTCTTGATGAATGAAGAAAACTATCAAATTGTGAGTTCCCAATTAAAAATTGAAACAGATTCATATAATAGTCAGAAAGAAAATGTCCTTCTTGGAACAGTCGGTGCCTTTATTGGTGCCATTATCGGAGGGGCTGTTACTCTTTTTATTGCCCGTCTCGGCTACGTAGCTTTTTATGCTGGTTTTATACTTGGGATCTGTGTTGTCAAAGGCTATGAGGTCTTAGGGAAGAAATTTAGCAAACTTGGTGCAGTTATTTCTAGTATCCTCTTGTTGGTGACTATTGTTCTCGTTCACCAATTTGACTATGCCTTAGAAGCAGTTAAACAGCTTGGACTCGACTTTAGTGATGGATTTGATTTGATCAATTCCCTTGTACTAAATGGTGAAGCACCTGAAAAATACTTCTTTAACTTCTTTATGTTGGCAGTCTTCACTATTATTGGGGGTGGTGTTGCCATTAGCTCGGCCTTGTCTACTCAAAAAACACGTGGTATTGCACGTAAGATTGGCTAATTCAATTAACCCTTGTTTAAAAAAATTAAAAACAGAATCGGTCCTTTGGCTGTTTCTGTTTTTTACTTCTGGGTCGAAAAAGTGGGTTGGTTTTTGTTATAATAGATAAGATAACGTATAGAAGAGAGTTGTGAGATGGAAATCGTAAAGCAAATCAAAGAAGACTTAGATGGCATTGAGATTTTGTTCAATGAGCCACTCAAGCAATATACCTATACCAAGGTGGGAGGGGCCGCAGAATGTTTAGCTTTCCCTCACAATCAATATGAATTAAAACGAATTGTCACTTTTGCCAATGCTCATGAGATTCCATGGATGGTTTTGGGGAATTCGTCTAACATTATCGTCCGTGATGGTGGAATTGACGGCTTTGTCATCATGTTTGACCATTCCGTGATATCAAGGTTAATGGTTACGTCATTGAAGCAGAGGCAGGAGCTACGCTGATCGAAGTGACCCATGTGGCGCGCTATCATAGCTTAACAGGCTTTGAATTTGCCTGTGGGATTCCAGGTAGCATCGGTGGAGCTGTTTATATGAACGCTGGTGCCTATGGTGGTGAGATTGCCCATATTCTCCAATCGTGTAAGGTCTTGACGCCAGAAGGAGAAATTAAAACCTTAACAGCAGAAGAATTAGCCTTTGGCTATCGTCATTCCAAGATCCAAGAGACAGGAGATGTAGTGATTGCTGCTAAGTTTGCCTTAGCTCCAGGTAATTATGATCAGATCAATCAAGAAATGGATCGCTTGACACATTTGCGAGAACTGAAACAACCTCTCGAATACCCATCTTGTGGTTCGGTCTTTAAACGGCCAGTGGGTCACTTTGCTGGACAATTGATTAGTGAAGCTGGATTAAAGGGACACCGGATTGGTGGTGTAGAGGTTTCAGAAAAGCATGCTGGCTTTATGATCAATGTCGATCATGGTACTGCCAAAAATTATGAAGACTTAATCGCTCATGTCATCGCAACAGTTGAAAAATCAGCTGGTGTGACCTTGGAGCGCGAAGTCCGTATTATTGGGAAAGATTAAGGGTTCGAGAAGGAATAAGGGCTACTCTAGGGTAGACCCTTCCTACTTTAGAAGGGGGTGAGTGCCTATCGATACCGAAAATAGGTGGGGCAGTCTTATAAGTCCCCGAGAGGTGTTGGTGGCCTGACGGATTCGTCCGTCAGCCTATGAGACTAGTGGTTGGTCTCAGAAGGAAACGCATGAAAAAGAAGGAATTTATGTGAATTGAAAAACCAATTATTGAGTTTAGAAATGTCTCAAAAAGTATTTGAAGACAGCGATACAGTGGTTCTCAAAGATATCAACTTTGAGTTGGAAGAAGGAAATTCTATACCCTCCTCGGTGCTTCAGGATCTGGTAAATCAACGATTCTGAATATCATTGCTGGTTTGTTAGACGCTTCAACAGGGGATGTCCTCTTAGATGGTGTTCGGATCAATGATGTGCCGACTAACAAACGGGACGTCCATACCGTCTTCCAATCCTATGCCCTTTTCCCACACATGAATGTGTTTGAGAATGTTGCCTTCCCCCTTCGTTTGAAGAAGGTAGACAAGGCTGATATCGAGAAACGAGTGACTGAAGTCCTCAAGATGGTGCAATTGGGAGGCTTTGAGAAACGTTCCATCCAGAAACTTTCTGGTGGACAACGCCAGCGGGTAGCCATTGCACGGGCGATTATCAATGAACCGCGAGTAGTCCTCTTGGATGAGCCCTTGTCTGCTCTCGACTTGAAGTTGCGGACGGACATGCAGTATGAGCTTCGTGAATTGCAACAACGCTTGGGTATTACCTTTGTTTTTGTAACCCATGACCAGGAAGAAGCGCTAGCGATGAGTGACTGGATCTTCGTTATGAACGAAGGAGAAATCGTCCAGTCAGGGACACCAGTTGATATCTACGATGAGCCCATCAACCATTTTGTTGCGACCTTTATCGGTGAGTCCAACATCCTTCCAGGAATTATGATCGAAGACTACCTAGTAGAATTTAACGGCAAACGCTTTGAGTCGGTCGATGGAGGGATGAGGCCAAACGAACCGGTCGAAGTCGTGATTCGTCCCGAAGACTTGCAGATTACACTGCCTGAAGAAGGCAAGCTCCAGGTGAAGGTGGATACGCAACTTTTCCGTGGCGTTCACTATGAAATCATCGCTTATGATGAATTGGGCAATGAGTGGATGATTCACTCGACGCGTAAGGCTATCGTGGGTGAAGAAATCGGTCTGGACTTCGAGCCTGAAGACATCCACGTCATGCGTCTCAATGAAACGGAAGAAGAGTTTGATGCTCGGATCGAAGAATACGTAGAAGTGGAAGAGCAAGAAGCTGGATTGATCAATGCCATCGAGGAGGAAAGAGATGAAGAAAACAACCTCTAACCTCTTTGTGGTTCCCTATTTTCTCTGGATCCTCCTCTTTGTCTTGGCTCCCGTAGCCTTGATCATCTGGCAATCCTTTGTCAATGTCCAGGGACAGGGTTCCTTAGAGAATTATCAAACCTTTTTTACAGCACAGAATTGGACCTACCTCAAGATGAGTTTCAACTCCATTCTCTACGCTGGGATCGTTACCTTTGTAACGCTTTTGATTTCTTACCCGACAGCTTATTTTTTGACCCAACTCAAGCATCGTCAACTCTGGCTCATGCTGATCGTCCTTCCGACCTGGGTCAACCTCCTGCTCAAGGCTTATGCCTTTATCGGGATCTTTGGTCAAGGGGGATCTATTAACCAATTCTTGAGCTTTATCGGGATTGGTCCTCAACAGATCCTCTTTACGGACTTTTCTTTCATCTTTGTCGCTAGTTACATTGAGTTGCCCTTTATGATTCTTCCTATCTTCAATGTCTTGGATGATTTGGATCCAAATCTCATCAACGCTAGCTATGACCTAGGAGGTAATAAGTGGGATACCTTCCGTCGGGTTGTCTTTCCGCTGTCTATGAATGGGGTTCGCTCTGGTGTCCAATCGGTCTTTATTCCAAGTTTGAGTCTCTTCATGTTGACGCGTTTGATTGGAGGAAACCGAGTGATTACGCTGGGGACTGCCATCGAGCAACATTTCCTCACAACGCAAAACTGGGGAATGGGTTCGACCATTGGAGTGGTCTTGATCCTTGCTATGCTCTTAGTCATGTGGGTAACGAGAGAAAGGAGTGAACGATGAAAAAGATTTCACGTATCTATTTAGGATTGATTTCCTGCTCCTTTATCTACCAATCTTCTACTTGATTGCCTATGCCTTTAATGCTGGCGGGGATATGAATGCTTTTACAGGCTTTACCTTGGAGCATTTCCAAAGTCTCTTTGAGGATACGCGTCTCATGTTGATCCTCTCACAGACCTTCCTTTTGGCCTTCTTGTCAGCATTGATTGCGACCATTATTGGGACCTTTAGGGGCGATCTATATCTACCAATCTAAGAAGAAATTTGAAGGGCCGTTTTTGTCCATCAATAACATCCTCATGGTGGCACCTGACGTTATGATCGGGGCTAGCTTCCTGATCCTCTTTACGACGATCAAGTTCCAGCTTGGCTTTGCCTCTGTCTTGATGAGTCACGTGGCCTTCTCGATTCCAATCGTAGTCCTGATGGTCTTGCCACGCCTGAAAGAAATGAACCGTGATATGGTCAATGCAGCCTATGATCTAGGAGCTACACAGGTGCAGATGTTGAAGGAAATCATGCTTCCTTATTTGACACCTGCTATTATCGCCGGTTACTTTATGGCGTTTACCTATTCCTTGGATGACTTGCGGTGACCTTCTTTGTCACAGGAAATGGTTTTACGACCTTGTCTGTTGAGATTTACTCACGTGCTCGCCAAGGGATTTCATTGAATATCAATGCCCTTTCTGCCCTGGTCTTCCTCTTCAGTATCTTACTGGTGGTTGGCTATTACTTCATCACTAGAGAGAAGGAGGAGACAGTATGAAAAAACTCTATTCATTCTTGCTAGGGATTGTCGTTGTGATCCTCGTGTTAGCGGGGCTAAGTGCCCGTCTTGAAGCCAAGACCAATCCAAAAGACAGTGACAAGTTGGTAATCTACAATTGGGGTGACTATATCGATCCAGAATTGCTTGAGGAATTTACCAAAGAAACAGGTGTTCAAGTCCAATACAATACCTTTGATTCCAATGAAGCTATGTACACCAAAATCAAGCAAGGGGGAACGGCATACGATATTGCTATCCCAAGTGAATACATGATCGCTAAGATGATGGACGAAAACTTGCTTGAAAAGTTGGATAAGTCCAAACTGAAAGGCTTAGACAATATCGACCCACGTTTCTTGGACTTGGATTTTGATCCGGACAATCAGTATTCAGTTCCTTATTTCTGGGGAACTCTTGGCATCATCTACAATAGCAAGATGGTTGATAAGGCTCCTGAGCACTGGGAGGATCTATGGAGACCAGAGTACAAGAATGACATCATGATGTACGATGGGGCGCGTGAGGTCATGGGGATTGGACTCAATAGCTTAGGCTATAGTCTCAACTCCAAGGATCCTCAGCAATTACAAGAGTCTGTTGATAAGCTTTATACCTTGATGCCCAATATCAAGGCCCTTGTAGCCGATGAAATGAAAGGCTACATGATCCAGAACAATGCGGCTATTGGGGTGACCTTCTCCGGTGAAGCCAGTCAAATGCTAGACGCTAATGAAGACCTTCGTTATGTGGTCCCATCAGAAGCCAGCAACCTTTGGTTTGATAATATTGTCATTCCAAAGACAGTGAAGAATAAAGAAGCGGCTTACGCCTTTATCAACTTTATGCTTCGCCCAGAAAATGCATATAAGAATGCGCTCTATGTCGGTTATTCCACACCGAACAAAGAAGCTAAGAAGATGCTACCAGAAGAGGTCCAAGAAGACCAGGCCTTCTACCCAAGTGATGACACACTAAAGAACTTAGAAGTCTATGAACAACTTGGTAAGAAGTGGTTGGGCGTCTATAACGATCTCTACCTACAAGTGAAGATGTATCGCAAGTAGGATAAAATTCTATAAAAGTTAAAGCAAGTTTCTACCGGAAAAAAACGGATTGAAACTTGCTTTTTCTAATGAAAAGAGGGCTTGAAAACAATAAAATATTTATCATAGGTCCTTTCAATTATTTCAACTTTCAGAAAGATTATATTTATATGATACTTATTTATTTGATTTGACTATAAAAGTGTGGAGGGATTACAATGGGAATGTAAACGCTATCATTATATTTGAAAGGTCTTCCTTCTTTCAAACTATAGAAACTTAAAGGAGTTTTATTATGAGGAAAAAGAAGTTGTCTATTATCTTGTCTGCTTTATTGCTCTCACCTATAGTAATAGCCACTCAGGTTCGGGCTGATGAAGTCTCCGAAAAGTCTACTGGAGCAGATACTGAACTAGTCGGTTTGCCAGAACTTGTTTCCACAGAAAATCCTCAGATCAATGCCCAGTATGAAGCTACAAGCCTTGAGTCAGTAGAGGAAGTAGATGCTGAGAAAGAGCGCCCAGTGGAGGTGGACGCTAGCAAGCTAACTGAAACTGACGATACTTTAGGAGGGTTACCGAAACCTTTATCGGTATCAGAAACGCCTGAAAAACTTTCTAGTCTGATTGAAAACCCACATGTTGCAAATCAGAATCTAAGTATAGGGGAAACAGCAGTTGAGTTACTCAAATGGGCAGAGGCCAAACCGGATCAAACGGGTGCAACGGTTGAAGATCGTCTTGAGTTTGCAAAGAGCTTGGGGATGATTCCAGATGGGGTAGGCAAGGATGGGCCTGTCCAGAATCTAAACCATATGATTTCAATCGCTAAGAAATTAAAAGAGGCCTACCGTGCAGAGAAGAAAGCACCACTAATCCTAAATGGAAAGACTCAGCCTATTTTTCCTTTTACTCCGGGTGATGTAGAAACTGGCTATTCCAATGAAAAGAGTGATATTGTCCGATTTGTGGTCTATGTCGAATCAGACTATGATACAGATGGAGATGGTAAAAGAGATCTAATTAAAACATTTGTTCAATTACCGAAAGCTGTTGCCAATGGAGATTATAAGGCTTCGACTATCTATGAGGCAAGTCCTTACGTAGCAGGAACGACTAATAAGGAAACCCTTGGCGAAATTGGTCTAAAAGAAGAGGGCAAGTTTGACAACAAGAAACTCTATCGTTATGTAGATCCTCGTCGTCAAAATGGTTCTACTACGACTTTAGCACATGCCAAAAAGGCGGATTCCAAAGACTGGTACTATAAAAATCCAAACGAGAGTGATGCGACCTTCACTCGCTACGATTATGAAAATATTAACTGGTACAACTATTTCTTAGTTCGGGGCTATGCGGTCGTCACCACATCTGGATTGGGAAGCTATCAGTCGGAGGGAATTAATACAACAGGGAGCGACCTGGAAGTAGCGGGTTATAAGAGTGTCATTGAATGGCTAAATGGCAAACGTGTTGCTTATACAGATAAGACATCGAATATTGCTATTAAAGCAGACTGGTCAAATGGAAAAGTCGGTATGACAGGCCTGTCATGGGCAGGAACCACTACTTTTGGGGTGGCTGCGACAGGAGTCGAAGGCTTAAAGACTATCGTCCCTGCAGCTGGAATCGCAAGTTGGTATGATTATTACAACAGTCAAGGTACGACCTTTAACGTCGGTCCTTATAGAGATTTGTCTCATTTGTCTGTCTATGTATCCAATCGGATTCTAGATCCAGCCGATTGGAGCAAGATTAAAGAGGACTATGCCCGCTACATTACTCAGTTGAATCGCGATCAACATAAACATGGCTATAATTATAGCGACATCTGGAAAAATCGCGATTATACCCTTCATCCAGAAAATTCAAGGCCAGTGCCCTAGTCATGCATGGGCTAAATGATGATAATGTCAGAACCAAACACTTTGACCTCATGTATCAAACTTTGAAGAAGGCTGGGCAACCTGTGAAGCTCTATCTCTATCAAGGAGATCATATTTATCCTGTCAATAAACGCTTCGGAATTAAAGAGGGACAACAAAGTGTTAGTGACCTTCTCAATCTTTGGTTTAGTCACTACCTATATGATGCAGAAAATCAGGTAGAGTCTTTACCAGAAGTAACCGTGTCTAATAACTACGATCCATCTAAGTGGGAACACTATTCTAGCTGGGAGTCTAGCAATCAATTGACCCTGAAGACCCTTTCTAGACGAGAGGAAGAAACCATTGATAATGATTACTATGGGGCAGGGATGGATTGGACCAATCGGGATTCTCATACCACCAAGCAATCGTCTACTGCTAATGCTTTGTTTACAGCTGAGGCTACCGAAGATGTGACTATTAAAGGGCATATTCCCGTCCATTTCCAAGCTGCCTTAGCCAAGTTAACCAATCAAGAGATCAAAGACTACCAAGTCAATGTGCAACTGGTCGATCTCTCCGATGAGGAATTTGATGTCGCTTCCAATAAGATTACCTATGATGAAGCTGGCTATAAATACCAAGAAATGCCTCTTAACACGCTTTCTGAATCAGGTTACTGGATGGGAAGCAATCTAAAAAAATATTGCCAACAAACAATTTGGAACCATTAAAACCAAGTATAAGGTCATCTCTTCTGGTTGGATCAACCTAGCCAATCCTGATGCAGGCTATGCCTCCGCTAGCTCAAGTAGTAGCATCGATCCCAAGCTAGGAGAGTTTCGGAACTACACCGTCTATCTACAACCAAATCTTTACACGGTCAAGAAAGGGCATAAGCTGGGCTTAGTCTTTACTACCTTTGATAGTAACTATGTCTGGACGGATGATCCGTACTCCTATCGCTTGAAAACACGGTCCATCGTAGCACAAATACCAACTGTTCAAAAAAAGTAGTCTTCGCTATGCTTGGTATGTTCCAAATGAAAAGGATGAGGCTTATCAGGTCCTTCCACTGGTTGAAGAACCCCTACCAGAGTATCCATTGGATTCCCTTGTACCATCCGTGGATCAGAAGGAGCAGACACCAAATAAGGAATATACACCATACAAGTCAGGTTCATTAGCAGTTGAGTCTAGCAAGAAGGATACGCTGGTACCACTAGCTGTCAACTACCAACAAGAAACACCAGAGACGGTGGATGAAGAGCTACCTCAAGTGAGCAGTACTCGTAAGGAAGGACTTTATTTGCCGCAAACTGGAATGACCACCAACTTTGAAGTCACTTCAAGTGTGTTGGGAATCGTTCTTTTAGTCGGAATGGGAATCGTCCAACTAAAAGAAAGAGAAAATTAATCACATAGATTGAATCACCAGCTTTCCTATTTTTTTAGGGGAGCTGATTTTTTAGTAGTTTGCGTACTTCTAAGCATTGTCCTGAACTAGAAAATAAGCCTTAAATATAGTATAATGAAGTGATATGCTTAGAAGGGAATGTAGAAGTATTGAGAACTTCAGAATTGCTAATTATTATTCCTGCTTATAATGAAAGCGGTAATATAGAAAAAACAATCAAGATGATTGAGGAACATACGCCAGAATTTGACTATGTCATTATCAATGATTGTTCCACAGACAATACTCTGGAAATTTGTAAAAGGAATCAATTTAATGTCATTGATTTACCCATCAATTTAGGAATTGGTGGTGCCGTACAAACAGGATATCAATATGCAGTTAGCCACAGCTACCAATACGCTGTCCAAGTAGACGGAGACGGCCAACACAATCCTGAATTTATTAAAAAAATGTTAGAAGTTCTTCAAGAGCAAAAAGTCAACATGGTGATTGGTTCTCGTTTCATTGAAAATCAAGGTTTCCAATCCTCATTCGCGCGGCGGATTGGGATTTCATTTTTTGAAAAATTAATCAAGGTTTTGACGGGTCAAAAGGTAACAGATCCAACTTCTGGTTTACGAGTTGCTGACCGAAAAGTGATTGAGGAATTCGCCAAACAATATCCAAGTGATTATCCAGAACCAGAGACGATTGTGTCCCTGTTAACCTCAGGATATTCAGTTGCAGAAGTGCCTGTATTAATGAACGAACGAGAGCACGGGGGAATCATCGATTACATTAAGCAAATCTGTTTACTATATGATTAAAGTGACTATGGCAATGTTATTGGCTAGAATTGGTGGAGGATATAAGAAATAAAATGTTAAATATTTGGTTGACCATTATTGTAATTGTTTTTATGCTTTATATTCTACGACTGGTTGCAAAGAAGCTTGTTGAAATGAGAAATGTCATCTCTTGGCTTATTCTTTGTATCGTCTCGTTGCCAGTCATTTGGTTTCCTAATTTGATTGGAGCAATATCTGAATTTCTTGGGATTCAGACACTAAGTAACTTTGTTTTTCTATTAAGTACATTTTTATTAATATTTTTAATATTTTCATTAACTCGTACTGTATCAAAGCAATCAGTACAGATTAAGAAATTGTCACAAACAATCGCCTTATTAAGAAGTGAGAATGAAAATGAACAATAAAAGCAAATAGGAGTGTCTATTTTTGGAATTTTTGCTGAGAATATAGCAGTGATGCAGTTTCTATATTGTATTTGATTATTGTCTCTCGATATACTTCCGCAAGTGATGCTGATAATTTTAGTTTGGCTTATGCAATTGGGAATCTCTGGATTGTCATTGGTATGTTTCAAGTAAGAAATTATCAGGCGACTGACTTGAAAGAAACATACTCCTATTTGGAGTATTGGCTAACTAGGGTTATAACAGTTTGTTTTGATGTTAGTCACATTATTTCCATATTTACTTTTTAGTGGAAATAATGTTGGAAAAAGAAATTTATTTTTAATAATAATCCTGACGGTGCTTTATCGTTCTTGTGATGCTTTTTCTGATTTATTCCAAGGTTTTGTTTCAACAACATGAACGTTTAGATATTGCAGGAAATTAATGGTGCGCGTTATGTTTTCGAGCACAATCATTCTCCTAATTAGTTTGTTACTTTCAAATTCTTTAATTTTTTTCTTTAATTTGTTTATGTTTTTAATGTTCTTTTTGTTTTTCGGGGGTGATTACGTCCAATCCAAACAAATTAGAACGATACCTTTTAATCAGTTTTCATATGCTACATTTAAGCAATCAATTAATATCATGAAAAACTTGCCTTCCCTTGTTTGTTAACGGCTTTTTATTAGTATATGTTTTGAATTATCCAAAACAAGTGATTGATAAATTACTAGTCGAGGGTGTATTACGTGAAGGTGCTCAAAAGAGACTTCAGTATTCTATTCATGCCTGTTTTCTTTATGAGTTTATTTGTATTAGCATTAAGACCTTTAATTACCGATTTGGCAAAACAATGGTCAGAAAAAGATTTCATACGTTTAATGCTATGATTCGAAAGATTTTTATTATTGCTTATGATTTTTGGGACTGGTAGTATCAATACTGGACCTATTTGTTAGGGATCCCTATTTTGAATATTATAAGTGGTATTGATTTATCAAATTATAGTTTATTACTTACTATTTTAGTGCTTTCCGGCTTTTTATATTCTATAGCTTCTGTCATAGGTGATTTTTTAATTATATTGAGGAAGCAAGTCTATCTACTCTATGTTTATATCGCAATGGCGTTGTTGACAAATCTTCTTACGCCTCTAGCAATGAGGGAGTTTGGTTTGTTTGGAGCAGGGCTTAGTTTTGTTATGGTTATGCTATTTTACACAGTTGCGAGTTGGATTGTCTTTGTAATTATGAGAAGGAAGGAGATTCAAAAATATGAATCAGTGGAATGATCATACATTTGTAATCTGTGCTTATGGGGATAGTCCTTTTTTAGAGGATTGTATAAACTCGTTATTAAGCCAAACCGTAAAAAGTAGTATCATTTTGTATACTCTACTCCAAGTGTATTTATCGAAAGTATTTGCCAAAAATATGCTATTCCATTTAATACAAGTGTTGGTGGTGGGATTGGGAAAGATTGGAATAATGCTTTATCTTTTGTTTACTACCCAATATGCTACAATAGCCCATCAAGATGATTATTATGAGCCAACTTATTTAATGGAAATTAAAAGAGGATAAAGAAGCATCAAGATGCTATCATTCTTTATTCTGATTATTTTGAAGAAAAATGGAGAGGTCATTAAACCGACTTCAAATCTAAAAATCAAAATCATTAATGTTAAAAACAATCTCTTTATTCCCTAAAACTAAGTGGTGGAGAAATCGTATTCTTGCTTTTGGAAATCCGATTTGTTGCCCTGCTGTAACTTATAATTTTAGAATTGGTTAAAGGGCTTTAGATTTGATGAGGAATGGAGAGTTAGTCTGGATTGGCTTGCTTGGTATCATTTAGCTAAATTTGATGGCAGATTTGTATATGTTCCAAAAGAAATTAATGTGCCATCGTATTCATGAAGATTCTGAAACGAGTAATACCATTAGTGATAATACTCGAACGAAGGAAGATTACATGATGTTTAATCTTTTTGGCCAAAAGATTAGCAAAATTGATAAATCGTTTTTATAAAAAGAGTCAGGATACAAAATGGTTAAACATTACTTGTTTGAGGTTTTATAACAATATAAAAAGTTCTATTTTCTTGCTTATCTGTAAAAACCATGAGTGATATTTATAAATATAAAGGATAAAATTGTGAAAGAAGCGCCTAAGATTAGTGTCATTATTCCAGTATATAATGCAGAATTATATCTCAAAAGATGTATAGATTCAGTTTTGAATCAAAGTTTTTAAATCATTTGAAATTATTGCAATTGATGATGGTTCAAAGGATAATTCGTTCAAAATATTGAATGAATACCAACAATTTTCTCCAAGTATTAGAATTTTTTGAGTCGGAAAATAAAAGGTGCGACTTTATACTAGAAATGAAGGTATCAAGCTTGCAAAAGGTGAATTCATCATGTTTATCGATAGTGATGATTATATAAACCCAGACTACTTGCAGGTGTTTTATGATGAAATCTCGAACGGAATGGATGACGCAGTTATTGGTGGGCTTCAAAGAGTAAACCAAGATGGAAAACAACTATTTTCTATCCAATTGGGTAAAGATAAATGGTCGAAATATAGATCAATTTCACCATGTGCTCGCATCTATAGAAAAAAATTTATAATAGATAACGAACTTTCTTTTCCAGATATTCCGCTGGCTGAGGACTTGTTATTCAGCTTAACGGTATATACAAAATCTGAAAATATAAGAACCATACCATATTGTGGATATAATTGGTTTTACAATGAGTATAGCGCATCTAATACATTAAATAAGGGTTTTAATCCAAAAATTAGATATCAAGAATGTTCTTGATAAGATAGCAGGGATTATCCCGAATGATTTTTCTGAAACTAAATTAATTAAATTCTTTATAAAAATTTACTCTTTATTGGTTATTAGACGGTGGGAGACATTCCACAAGTGAGGAGTTTTTACGTCAATATAAAGAAATTAATGATTGGGTCAAGATAAATGGAATGAAGTCCACACTTTTCTGTTTTTAATCGAGAAATTAGAGATGAGAGATTGATGGTTAAACTAGCTATCTTTACAATGAACTTGATTGAAAAAGTCGGTTTATTAAAACTGTTTGCAAAACTGTATTGTAAAGGATAGTTAGAAAAACTATAGTTTACCGAAAAGATAATAGTAAATGTTAATAGGAGCAATGAATGGTTATATCAGTTGTAGTCCCGTGTTTTAACGAAGAAGAATCGATTCCATTATTTTACGAAGAAATGGAACGAGTTCGGATCTCCATGGGGAAGAATTTGAATATATTTTTATCAATGATGGGTCTTCTGATAAAACTTTAGATGTTTTACGAGAACTCAATCTCTTAAATCCTTATGCTCATTATCTTTCCTTTTCGCGAAACTTTGGGAAGGAAGCGGCTCTCTATGCTGGCCTCCAACACGCTACAGGAGATTACGTAACGGTCATGGATGTGGACCTACAAGATCCGCCAGAGTTATTGATCGAAAATGAAGCAGAGGTTGGATCAACAGCCAAATTTGGACTGCGTCGGAACCCGTCAGGTAACCCGTGACGGGGAACCGACAATTCGATCCTTCTTTGCACGGATGTTTTATAAATTGATCAATCATATCAGCCAAGTTGAAATGGTTGACGGGGCGCGTGATTTTCGTTTGATGCGTCGTCCCATGGTCGATGCCATTCTTAAACTATCTGAGTACAATCGGTTCTCTAAGGGGATTTTCGCCTGGGTTGGATTTGAGACAGAATACCTAGAATATAAAAATGTAGAGCGCGTGGCAGGAGAGACTTCATGGAATTTTTGGTCCCTCTTCAAATACTCGATCGAAGGGATTGTAAACTTCTCAGACGCCCCACTAAATATTGCCTTTATTGGTGGACTGTTTATCTTGGGTGTTAGCCTTTGTCATGATGGTTCTGATTGTGATCCGGACCTTAGTATTTGGAGATCCAACTTCTGGATGGCCATCCCTCATGACGGTGATTCTCTTTCTTGGAGGATTCCAATTGCTAACCATCGGAATATTAGGTAAATATATTGGAAAAATATTTATGGAAACCAAGAAACGTCCAATCTATGTCATCAAGGAGAAAAGCAAGTAAAAAGCAGAAAACTTCTGCTTTTTTTGCTATAATGATAGGGAAAAAGCATTTGAAAGGAAATTACTATGATTTTAATTACAGGTGCAAATGGTCAACTTGGAACGGAGCTTCGCCATTTTGTTAGATGAACGAAATGAAGAATATGTAGCTGTTGATGTAGCTGAAATGGACATCACAAATGCAGAGAAAGTAGATGAGGTTTTTGCGCAAGTGAAGCCAACTCTAATCTATCACTGTGCTGCCTATACAGCCGTTGATGCTGCTGAAGATGAAGGGAAAGAGTTGGACTATGCTATCAACGTGACTGGTACGGAAAATGTAGCGAAAGCGTCTGAAAAATACGGGGCAACCCTAGTCTATATTTCTACGGACTATGTGTTTGATGGGAATAAGCCAGTTGGGCAAGAATGGGAAGTAGACGATCAACCAGATCCCCAAACAGAGTATGGTCGTACAAAACGCATGGGAGAAGAATTGGTTGAGAAGCATGTTTCTAACTTCTACATCATCCGTACAGCTTGGGTCTTTGGAAATTATGGTAAAAACTTCGTCTTTACGATGCGAAACCTAGCCAAGACTCATAAGACTTTGACTGTTGTTAATGATCAACATGGCCGTCCAACTTGGACACGTACTTTAGCAGAATTCATGACCTATTTGGCTGAAAACCGTAAAGAATATGGTTATTACCACTTATCAAATGATGCAGAAGGAGACACAACTTGGTATGACTTTGCAGTTGAGATCCTCAAAGATACTGATGTTGAAGTGAAACCAGTGGATTCTAGCCAATTCCCAGCTAAGGCTAAACGCCCACTTAACTCAACGATGAGTTTAGCAAAAGCGAAAGCTACAGGATTCGTCATTCCAAGCTGGAAGGATGCCTTGAAAGAGTTCTATAAACAAGAAGTGAAATAAGTGTAAAGATAAGCGGCCCTAGGGTCGCTTATCTGTTTGAATTAGGCAAAAAGCCTAGAAAATGGTATAATTGAATAGACTGTAAATTGTTAGAAAGGGAATATTATGCAACACGTTTTTATTATCGGAAGTCGTGGGCTTCCGGCTCAATATGGCGGTTTTGAGACTTTTGTGGACCAATTGGTCTCCCATCAAGTGTCTTCGGAAATCCAGTACCATGTTGCTTGCCTTTCTAATGATCAAGCTTATCATCATTTTGACTATAAGGGTGTCGATTGTTTCACGATTAAAGCACCCAAGCTTGGGCCTGCGCGTGTCATTGCTTATGATATGATGGCTATCAACTATGCCTTGAAGGTCATTAAGAAGCAGGGAATTGCACAGCCGATTTTTTATGTTTTGGGCAATACAATTGGGGCCTTTGTGGCACCCTTTGCGCGTAAGATTCATAAAATGGGTGGGAAATTCTATATCAATCCAGATGGACTGGAGTGGAAGCGGGCCAAGTGGGCTAAACCGATTCAAACCTATCTCAAGTATTCTGAAAAGATCATGACGCGCCACGCAGATTTGGTGATTTCTGACAACCCTGGTATCGAGTCCTATATCAAGGAAGCCTACCCTTGGTCCAAGACGACCTATATTGCCTATGGGACGGATTTATCTCCGACCAGCCTGACCAGTCAGGATAGGAAGGCCAGGGAACTCTATCAGAAGTGGCAGACACAAGAGAAAAACTATTACTTGATTTTGGGTCGCTTTGTCCCAGAAAATAATTATGAGACTGCCATTCGTGAGTTCATGGTCACTTCTACCAAGCGGGATTTGGTCATCATTTGTAACCATGAAGGCAATCCCTATTTTGAAGAGCTCAGGACTCGAACGGGCTTTGATCAGGATTCGCGTGTCAAGTTTGTAGGAACTGTTTATGATCAAGACCTCTTGAAGTATATTCGTAAAGAAGCCTTTGCCTATATTCATGGTCATGAAGTGGGCGGGACCAATCCGGGTCTCCTAGAGGCTCTTGCTCAGACGGACCTCAATTTGGTGCTAGGTGTTTCCTTTAACCAAACGGTCGCAAAGGATACAGCCCAATATTGGACCAAAGAAACTGGGAATTTGGCGCATTTGATTGACCAGGTTGATTCTTTAGAGGATGTATCTAAATGGGGTCAATTAGCCAAAGCCAACATGAAGCAAAACTTTACCTGGGAAAAAATTGTAGGTGAGTACGAGGAATTATTCTTATCATGAAAGTAAATATCTTGTTGTCCACCTACAATGGTGAGCAGTATCTAAAAGAGCAGGTCAAAAGTATCCAAGACCAGACTTATCAGGATTGGCAACTCTTGATCCGGGATGATGGGTCAAGAGATGGTACGGTGGAAATCATTCAAGAGCTGGTAGCTCAGGATGAGCGCATCCGCTTTATCAATCAAGGAGCCACCGAAAATCTGGGTGTCATCAAGAGTTTTCACACACTCTTAAAATATGAAAAGGCTGATCTTTATTGCTTCAGTGACCAAGACGATGTCTGGCTTCCTGAAAAGATTGCCCTACAAGTGGAAGAAGCAGAGCAACATCTGCAAGAAGAGCCTTTGCTGGTCTACACAGATTTAAAAGTGGTCGATGAAAACTTGAATGTGCAACACGAAAGTATGATTCGCACCCAGTCTGATCATGCTAATACAGAACTGATTCAAGAGCTGACAGAAAATACGGTAACTGGAGGAGTTGCCATGATTAACCATGCCCTGGCTGACTTATGGACAGGTCAAGAAAAGCATGCGCTTCTCATGCATGATTGGTATTTGGCCTTGTTGGCAGCTGCCTTTGGGAAGCTCATCTATATTGATCAACCGACAGAGTTGTACCGTCAGCACAGTAGCAACGTTCTTGGAGCTCGAACCCTAAGAAAACGGGTTAAAAAACTGGGTTCGCCTCATATTTTTGTTTGCTAAATATTGGAATCTCATCGAGTCCAGTCAAGAACAAGCAAAAAATTTATTGGATCTGCTAGTCAGTCCCCAAAATAAAGAAATTATTGAAAACTTTGTGAACATCATGGACGTACCGCTAATAGAACGTTTGAGACGGATTCGTCAGTATGGTTACCGTAAGAACCGAGCTTTTCACACCTTTGTGTTTACCAGCTTGATTCTGACAAAGTTTGCATATCGAGGTAAAAAATAATGTTTGACGTTTTTAGTCAGAAAAATCGAATTTTATTACGAGAGTTAATTAAAACAGACTTTAAATTACGCTACCAAGGATCAGCAATTGGTTATCTTTGGTCGATTTTTAAAAGCCTTGATGACCTTTAGTATTATGTATATTGTCTTCATCCGATTCTTACGCTTGGGTGGAGATGTACCCCATTTCGAGTTGCCCTTTTGTTGTGAAATGTAGTCTGGGGCTTCTTCTCAGAAGCGACCTCCATGGGGATGGTGTCGATCGTTAGTCGAGGCGACCTGTTACGGAAGTTGAACTTCTCCAAACACATCATTGTCTTGTCCGCAATTTCAGGAGCAGCGATTAACTTTGTCATTAACCTGGTTGTGGTCTTGATTTTTTCATTCTTTAATGGGGTGACATTTTCTTGGACAGCCTTGATGGTCATTCCGCTATTCTTTGAGTTATTCTTGATGGCGACAGGATGTGCATTGATCTTAGGGACATTTTTTGTCCGTTTCCGTGACCTAGGTCAAGTTTGGGAAGTGCTCTTGCAAGCTGGTTTGTATGCAACGCCAATTATCTACCCGATTACCTTTATCGCAGATCGCAATCCATGGGCTGCTAAGTTGGTCATGATGAATCCTTTGGCTCAAATTATTCAAGACATGCGTTATTTCTTGATTGATAAGGCCAACACCCCAGTCTGGCTTTTGGTGGAGAATAAGTTCTTGGTACTGATTCCTTATGTCTTGCCAATTCTTATTTTTATTGCTGGCTTTGCTTACTTTAACAAACATGCTAAGAAATTTGCGGAGATTCTCTAATGACAGATAAACAAATTGCAGTAAAAGTAGACCATGTCAGCTAGTACTTTAAGTTGCCTACAGAGGCAACAAACAGTCTTCGGACAGCCATGGTTAATCGCTTCAAAGGAATCAAAGGGTACAAAGAACAGCACGTTCTTAAGGATATTTCTTTTGAAGTAGAAAAAGGAGACTTTTTCGGGATCCTCGGAAGAAATGGTTCTGGAAAATCAACCCTCTTAAAAATTATTTCAGAAATCTATGTGCCGGAAAAAGGTTCCGTCACCATCGATGGGAAGTTGGTATCCTTTATCGAGCTTGGCGTCGGTTTTAACCCTGAACTGACCGGTCGAGAAAATGTCTATATGAACGGGGCCATGCTGGGCTTCTCAACAGCTGAAATTGATGCCATGTATGATGACATTGTAGACTTTGCTGAGTTGCATGACTTCATGAACCAAAAACTCAAGAACTACTCATCAGGGATGCAGGTTCGTCTAGCTTTTTCGGTTGCGATCAAGGCCCAAGGTGATATCTTGATTTTGGACGAGGTCCTAGCAGTAGGAGACGAAGCCTTCCAGCGCAAGTGTAATGATTACTTCCAAGAACGGAAGAAATCAGGGAAAACCACTATCCTAGTTACCCATGATATGGGAGCCGTCAAGAAATATTGTAACAAGGCTGTTTTGATTGAAAATGGTTTAGTGAAGGCAATTGGGAGTCCTGAAAATGTAGCCAATCAGTATAGTTTCGATAATACAGCCCCTTTGCAACAGGGAGGAGAGGCTGGTGGAGCGGGTAAGCCCAACCAGGAAGAACAGGTTTTGGTTGAAAACTTTCAGCTTCAGCTGTTAAGTTCAAACAAGTTACGTCCCCAAGATCCGATTCAGTTTCAGATTGATTTCGATGTACGTGAAGATATTCAAACCTATATCGCACTGTCTTTAACAGATATCGATCGGAATATTTGGATCTACAATGATAATTCTATGGATCAGCTGATGAGTGGGGCTGGGCATAAAACAGTTCATTACACTTGTTCCCTTCCAACGGTGAATGACTTGAAAATGAAATTAGAAGTGACAGTAAGGGATGCCGAAGGGCAGATGCTGGCCTTTTCAGATGCTACGCAAACCCCACTAATCTTTATCAATCGAGATGATATAGCTTTGGATGATAAATCAGCAATGGATGCAGCAAGTGGCTTAATCCAACGCAATGGAACATGGTCAATGACTGACTAGACTGAGGGAGATATGGAAACGACGCCTTTTGTTTCGATTATTTGTACAGTTTTTAATAAAGAACCCTGGCTAAAGAAGACAATCGATAGCTTCCTAGCGCAACAAACAGAGTTTGCTATTGAGATTATCTTGGTGGACGACGCTTCAAGCGATGGATCTCGCTCCATTATTCAGGACTATCAAGCAAACTACCCTAATCTGATTCGTGCTTTTTATCAGGATGAAAATCAGGGAATCGCTAAAACCTGGGTAGCTATCTGTAAGGAAGCGCGTGGGTACTACATTGCTCGCTGTGACGGAGATGATTTTTGGATAGATCCTTTAAAACTTCAGAAGCAAGTAAACTTATTGGCCAGTAAGCCAGACTGCAAATGGTCTAATACTGATTTTGATATCTATGATGATCATGGCAATTTTGTTTCTAAGGCTGGCTTTGCCAATCAGACGATTCCGTTAGCAGATACCTACGAAAAAATGCTTGCCACTAGAGGTTTTACCATGGCATCGACCTGGTTAGTAGATAGAGACTTGATGTTAGAAGTGAACCAAGAATTAGATCTCACGACATCAGACGATACCTTCAATCTTACAACTGGAGCTCTTTCAACGGACTTCTTTGGCTTATCTGAATGAAGCAACGGTCGCCTATTCTATAAACCAGGATCGGATTCTCGTCCAACTGATTTTTAAAAAAATTAGAACGACGATTTCATAAGTTGTTGAAAACACAACTTGAGTATCTTGATAAATATCCAAATTCCGATTTTAAAGAGATGACGAAGATCCTTTTAGATCGTAATAATACGTATGAAATTCGTCTTTCCAAACCAATGGATTCTCTTTCACACATTGGAATGGAGTCTGTTACAATTTATTTTGGTGACGAAGAAAATACTTATTCGGAAGATCGTACCATGACCAAACTTCTTCAAAAAGAAGATAGTCTGGCAATCGAAATTCCGAAGGGAACTTCTGTTATCCGAGTTGATCTGTCTGAAAGTCCAAGTTATTACTCTGATGTTGAATTGAGAGATTCTAACGGAAAGGTTTGCTCGCCAGTTTATAGTAATGGTATCGTTACAGATAATTTGTTTCTTTTTTGTGAACCAGATCCTCAATTGATTTATGAAGTTGAAGAAGAAGGTGTGTATCAACTGAGCTATAAAATGATTTCTATAGATAATCCCTCTGCACCGGATTATATTGGAAAAGTTTTTGCTGCCGAAATGTTAGATTGTCAAAATAGTTTGAAAAATATTGAGGCAGAGTTACAAGCTACGAAAGAAGCATATAATACAGTCATCCATTCTCGCCGTTGGACCATTCCAACAAAGATTTTGAAATTCTTAAGAATAAGGAAATAATATGCAACGTTTACTTTTATATGTTCACTTCAATAAATTTAACTTTATAAGTGGACATGTACTCTACCAATTAGAAAAAATTCGCCCCTTGTATTCACGGGTGGTCTTTATCTCTAATAGTCAGCTACCAGAAGATGTGAAGGATTATTTGTCTTCCCAACAGTCTGGTGGATGATATTCTAGAGCCTAAAAATAGTGGCTTTTGACTTTCGCTGCTTGGCGGGATGGAATGAAGACAGTCGGCTTTGACCAACTGGCCCACTTTGATTCTGTTACCCTCATGAATGATACCTGCTTTGGCCCTCTTTGGGATTTAGAACCAATTTATCAGCAGTTTGAAAATGACCCTGATGTAGATTTCTGGGGAATGACCAATTACCGGAAAGACAAGGATTTTAACGAGCATATTCAAAGTTATTATCTTAGCTTTAAAAAACAAGTTATTGCATCAAATACTTTTCATGAGTTTTGGCAGGGCGTTCAAGACTTTACTAATGTCCAAGATGTGATCGATAACTACGAGACTAAGGTCACAACGAATTTCTTGGATGCTGGTTTTCGTTATAAAACTGTCTTTAATACCATCCATGAAGATACAATTGGGATGCTCTATCCAGACTTTTCTTACTACAATCCTACAGCGATTCTCAAACATAAGGTTCCTTTCATCAAAGTCAAAACCATTGCAAACAATGAAGGAATCATGCCTTATATTTTTGATGAATTGGAGCGTGTATCGAACTATCCATTGGATTTGATTCTTAACCACATGTCTATGATTGACCGTCCGGACTATCCGTATCTCTTATCCCGTAAGTATTTGAAGGATCAAGACTTAGGAGACACATTTGATAAAAAAGTTGCGGTTCATCTCCATGTCTTTTATGTGGACCTCTTGGAAGAATTTCTAGATGCTTTTCAAGCTTTTCATTTGACTTATGACTTATGGATTACGACAGATGTAGAAGTGAAGAAGCAGGCTATTGAGGAAATTCTTTCTAATCGGGCCCAAGTTGCGACAGTCGTGGTGACTGGAAACATTGGACGAGATGTGTTACCAATGCTGCTCTTAAAAGAGCAACTCTCTCACTATGATTATGTTGGTCATTTTCATACCAAGAAATCCAAAGAAGCGGATTTCTGGGCTGGTGAATCTTGGCGGAAAGAATTGATTGACATGTTGGTTAAACCGGCAGATCAAATCCTTGCCAATATGGAGGCCAATCCAAAAGTTGGAATCACCATCGCAGATATTCCAACCTTCTTCCGATACAATCGAATTGTGGTTGCTTGGAATGAAGCCCTCATTTCACCAGAGATGAACAAGCTCTGGCAACGGATGGGAGCGACCAAGACAATTGATTTCAAAAATCTCAATACTTTTGTCATGAGTTATGGGACTTTTGTTTGGTTTAAGTATGATGCTTTGAAACCCTTGTTTGATTTGAATTTGACAGAAGAAGATGTTCCTGCTGAACCTTTGCCTCAAAATTCAATTTTACATGCTATCGAACGATTGTTGAGTCTATATTGCTTGGGATCAAAAAGTATGACTATAGGATTTCAAAAATCCACATGTTCTAACGCCGTTTATCGATAGTAAGCAGTTAAACAATCGTGAAGATCTTCAACCCACATACCTTCGTGGACTTTAATCAAATTGGGGAATTAAAGGGGCTCTGAAGTATATTGTGATTGGACCAGCTAGAGCAATAAAATATATTATATTGAGACTTCTCAAGAGAAAGTAGAGGAAATCTTGTGAGTTTATTTGATAAAGAAAAGTTAAGAAATATTATCATTGCAATCGTCTTAATCTTGTTCTCAAGGATTTTTTTGACCAGTTTATTTGAATTTACTTTGAATAAGAAAGTTTTAATTCTAATAATAGCATCAGTTATCTACCTGTTACTGTTTAATTCTAAAAGACTCTGATAAATTACCACGGAATGCATTTCTGTTAATAGTTATTTTTGGTAGTTTTATTTCTGTTGTAAAGCCAGTTCAATATGGATTGGATGAAGAATCGCACTTACCAAACGTCATTAGTATAACAGATAGTCCGATTTTTAAGTATTCGGATGAAAAACTAGAAGACTATGATTCTGTATTTGGTTACGATGCTTTTAAGAAACCCTGGGAAAAAAATCTTCACAGTACTGGTATAGTGTAGAACATAAAGATAGTCAAAATTAGAGGAACAAGAGTTGGATTTGACAATCCTGCTTTTCTACCCTAATGCTATTGGATGGTCCATTGGTAAACTAATCTCAAAAAGTATTCGTTTCTTATTATTTAGGAAGAATTTTTTTGAAGTTATTGCATTTGCAATTTTTAGCTTATCTTGCATTAAAAATTAGTAAGGTTTTTAGAGAAGCTATTTATCTTTTTCTACTTTCCCAGCAGTCTTGTATATCATTGCAGGTTATCACTATGATTATTTATACTTTGGTGCTAGTCTAGTTACTTTAGCATACTAACAAATGTTCTTTCTGGAGAAGATGTAGTTGATAGAAAAATGCAATTGCTTTTGAATGTACGACATTACTTTTTGCATTCTCAAAAATTTCCTTTTTATTTTAACCGGAAGTTTATTCTCTGTTTTACCAAATAGATATTACAAAGATAAAAATGAGGTCATTTTCTTCCTTGCTTTTTCTTTTAAATCTATTTATCTCATTTATTTATGTTGGGATAATTAAAATTATTCCATCTGGAAATTCAATTTCAGGTGAGGGACCAGGCCTGTTTATTTCTTAACTCATCCATTGCCATTATTGAGAACACTATTCTTGGCACCTCACGGAATTATTAATGATTTTATTTCAGATCCATTAAAGTATGTCGCTGAAAAATCAGCATTTTTAATCGTAGTTTCAATTTTTCACTTTCTTTTTTATTCTATTTATTATTCTTAGAAATAAGATTGAACTGCCTAAATTCTTTAAATACTACAGTTTGCTTTTACTTTTAGGGTACTGCAACCCTAATTATTGTTGCGATTTCTGGAGATCCTCGAGTATATCACACAGGTGATATTGTTGTTGAGTGGGGTTCAAGGTCGTTACTATTATTATATTTTAATGTTTCTACCGCTCTATTTTTGGTTCATGGTTCCATAAAAATTGGGATTAGTTGAAATTACTCAAAATGAAGATTCGACTTTTTATTATTTCGTTACAATATGCCCTCATCATCTTAAACATTTTAACGATAAGTATTGGTATTTATACACAAATTCAGGGTTAATTATTATAATTTTAACATCTTAGTTATGGGAGAAAAATGAAGAAAAAGAAATTTAATTTAAAAGAGTTTCTTATAAGAAACTATCAAAAATTAACGAGAACACAATTGTATTCTCTTGCTCTCCTTGTGTCATTCCTTGTCGTTAATACGTATTTAATTCAGCATGTTATTGCTGAAAATATAGGACAACAGGTTCCGTTATTAAACTAATTAATCACTGTGGGATCTATTTTTGGGCTTTGCAACAATCATTTTAGTTGCTTAATTTTCTCAATATGATTTAAAAGCGAATTTTGCCTTTAAAGATCCTTGTATCTTATAGTGTCTATTTAATTCTTTTCCTATTCAGTTGAAGTTGCTCTTCATATTAATGTACCGAAGTATAAGGTATTTGATTTTGCCAAGAATGGTTTTTGGCAGACTAATTCAATTGTTTTTTTGTGTCTGTATTAGTTGCTAGTTCACTTTTTATTTTTCAACGACTAGACAGTGGTTTGATAATAAGGCCGTTAAAAAGAAAAAAACGAGACCAATTGGAAAACTATTTGAATACTTATTGCATTCTAGTATCTTAACAACTTTTTGTTTTAACGGATTCTAAAATTCCTTCGACTCTCTATCGTACGTCCTGGTATTTGTTTGATGGTATTGGAAAAACTGGAGGAGGCAAGTATTCCCTATCGCAATTCTGGTTTATCGAGTTTAGAATGCTTGGATTCTCTATTCTTTTAACACTTATCGGATTGTTTTTTGTCAAAGGTCAAATAGATTTAGTTAAAAATAGATCGAGTTTTTCACTGGCTATTATGACTAGCATTAGCTTAGCTATCCTATCGAATACAGGTGTGCAACTTGGACTTGGAACAGGAGATTTATTAGTTGGCTATTCGATTTTTCCTGGTGGAGTCTTATTCCCTATACTATGTCTTGTGTTTCTATTCCTTTTTCTATATACTAATTAATAGATATTGGTTTACGACTATTGTTGTAGTCTTTAGTACTATTTCTTTTGTTGTTGCCAATGCTGTTAAATTTAGTATGAGGGGAGAGCCAATTTTACCGAGTGACTTAGTCTGGTTATCTCAACCATCAGTCTTTATTTAGCTTTGTGGATGTATCCTTTATGTTCATCGTCATAGCAGTTGCTGTTGGTCTATCGATTACTTACATTCTCGGAAGACGATATATTTACACAGGAAAAATTATACGGTCAACTATAATTCGCTGCTTCACTCTTTTGGCCTTTCTATTATTTGGTTATAAAGTCTATTCTATCTTTGACCAAAAAGAGAATGGTGTGATTTCGCAGAAAGTGCCAGTTATTACCTTACTGAACAATTTTCAGGATACGAAATGGCTGGGAAATTCGATTAATGCAAGGTATCGATCGCTAGCTTATGTATGGTTTAATCAATTGACAACAGAAGTCATGATAAAACCTGAAGGATACAGTAAAGCAAAAATACAAGAGATTGAAAAAAAATACTCTGTGCAAGCTTTTGAAATCAACCAAGCAAGAAATGAATTTGTCGATCAACAGACCATCATTTATGTTCTGAGTGAGAGTTTCTCGGACCCGAGCAGAATCGAAGGAGTTACGATTTCTAGAAATCCCATTCCTAACATTCAAGACATAAAGTCAAAAGTGACCAGTGGCTTAATGAAGTCAGATGGCTATGGCGGTGGTACGGCCAATATGGAATTTCAAACCTTAACGGGCTTGCCATTTTATAATATCAGCCCTACTGTCTCTGTTCTATACTCAGATGTTGCTCCAAAAATGCAACATTTAATTTCGATTAGTGATTCTTTTAATCCTAAAAACAAAGAAATCATACATTTCGAATCGAAAATAAACTATTCAAGAAATGTTATATACAATAGGCTAGCTTTTGATAAGTTTGTAAGCATTGATGATAAAAAGGACTACAATGTAGGTTATCAGGAAATTCATGTCAGCGACCAATCAACTTATAATGCAGTGCTAAAAGATTTAGATCCTAAGAAGAGTCAATTCTTCTCAGTCATCAATGCAAAATCATGCACCTTTTATTGCAGGGGAACCATCGGATCTAACAGCTTCTGGAAAAAGATTTCTCAGAAGATGTGAATACTCGTTTGACAAATTATTCAAGGTTATTAACGTTCACTGACACCGCCACCCAAGATTTCCTAGAAAAGCTATCCAAAATCGATAAAAAGATTACAGTTGTCTTTTACGGA